>Ga0335084_10000014_pt1 | contig 95028 bp, 77 predicted proteins | sample Lox_Sample_44_FD_206721 | JGI IMG/M metagenome (GOLD analysis project Ga0335084, IMG submission 206721) | Soil microbial communities from Loxahatchee National Wildlife Refuge, Florida, United States - Lox_Sample_4.4 | ecosystem: Environmental > Terrestrial > Soil > Wetlands | place: USA...
CGGTGATCACCGTGAACCGGTTGCGCGGGATCGCGATGTCGACGCCCTTGAGGTTGTGTTCGCGGGCGTTGTGAATCCGGATCGCCCCCTTCGAGCCGATGGCCTCCCGGTTCTTGGGTTCGGCCGGGGCCGGGAGTTCCGCGATCCGGCGGAGCGCCCTCTCGTAGGTCCGCAAGGCCGCCCCGGTGTGACTCGTCCCGTGTTTCGCCATCTCCCGCGGTGTTCCCTCGCCGATGACCCGGCCGCCGGCCTCGCCGCCCTCGGGCCCGAGGTCGATGATCCAATCGGCCGCCCGGATCACGTCGAGGTTGTGCTCGATCACGACGACCGAGTGGCCCTCCGCGATCAGACGTCGAAGGGCCGAGAGCAGGTTTCGAATATCGTCGAAATGGAGGCCCGTCGTCGGCTCGTCCAAAAGAAACAGGCTGGAACGGTTCTCGGACCGGCCGGGGATGACGGCCAGATGTCCCGCCAGCTTCAGCCGCTGGGCCTCCCCGCCCGAGAGCGTGGGGACGGGCTGACCCAGTCTCAGGTAATCGAGGCCCACCGCCGTAAGCGGCTCGAGCGCCTTGCGCACCGGGGGTGAGGCGGCGAAAAACGCCATCGCCTCCGTGACCGTCATCTCGAGCACGTCGGCCATCGACCGCGGCCGGCTTTCCCCGTTCGCCGGCCAGACCTTGACCTCCAGTACTTCCGGTCGGTAGCGCTTCCCGTCGCAGTCCGGACAGCGGAGATAGACGTCGCTCAGGAACTGCATCTCGACATGCTCGAAACCGTTTCCGCCGCAGGCGGGACAGCGGCCGGCCCCGGAGTTGAAGCCGAAGGTCGCCGCGGTATAGCCCCTTTCGCGGGCGAGCGGCTCGGCCGCGAAAAGCTCGCGAACGGCGGCCAGGGCACCGACGTAGCTCGCGGGGTTCGAGCGCGTCGTCTTTCCGATGGGCGACTGGTCCACCAGGACGACGTCGCCGATCCGGTGGTGGCCGCGGATCGCGCGGTGGCGGCCCGGCGGCTCGACCGGTCGGCCGAAGGTCTTGCGCAGCCCGTTGTAGAGGACATTCTGCATCAGGGTGGACTTTCCCGAGCCGCTCACGCCGGTGAGGCAGACGAGGCGTTTGAGGGGAATACTGACATCGATGGATTTCAGGTTGTTCTCGGCCGCGCCCAAAATCTCCAAATAGCCCTCGAGGTGCGCCGTCGCCGGCGGCGACGGTTCGGTCTCGGCCGCAACAGCTTTCGTACCGGAAAGGTATTGCGCCGTAAGCGAACGGGACGATTTCAAAAGTCCTTCGGGCCGGCCGAAATAGACGACCCGACCCCCGCGCTCGCCCGGCCCCGGCCCGAGATCCAGGATGCGGTCGGCCGAAAGCATCACCTGCGGGTCGTGTTCCACGACGAGCAGCGAGTTTCCGGCATCACGAAGCCGCCTGAGCACCCCGATCACCCGGCCCATGTCGCGCGGATGAAGACCGATGCTGGGCTCATCCAGAACGAACAGCGTGTTGACGAGCGAGGTGCCGAGCGCCGTCGTGAGGTTGATCCGCTGGACCTCGCCGCCCGAGAGCGTCCGGGACTGCCGGTCCAGCGTGAGGTAGCCGAGTCCTACCTCGACGAGATAGCGAAGCCGGGAACGGATTTCGCCCAATAGGAGATCGGCCGCTTCATCGAGCGGAACGGGGAGATTGAGGTGATTGAAAAACTCAAAGCTCCGCTCGATCGGCAGGAGCATCACTTCGTGAATCGTCAGGCCCTTCCCGGTGGTTCCCAAGCGCCAGAGCAAGGGCTCCGGGCCAAGCCGCGCCCCGCGGCAGTCGGGGCAGACGTCGTAGGCGCGGTATCGGGACAACAACACCCGGATATGCATCTTGTAGCTTTTCGTCTCGAGCCAGTCGAAGAACCGCTTTACGCCGTACCATTTCCGGTCCCGCCACGACCCTTCCCCCTCGATCACCCACTGTTTCTGCTCCCGGGTGAGTTTCCGCCAGGGGAGGTCCGTGGGGATCCCGCGCCGTCGCGCGAACCGCATCAGGTCGTCTTGGCATTCCGAGTAGCTTTCGGTCTGCCAGGGCTTCACGGCGCCCCCGGCCAGCGTCCTGTTCTCGTCCGGGACGACGAGGGCATAATCGATCCCGATGACCCGGCCGAAGCCGCGGCAGTTTCCGCAAGCGCCGATGGGCGAATTGAACGAGAAAAAGTTCGGGATGGGGTCGCGATAGTCCATGTCGCAATCGGGGCAGTGAAGCTCGGAGGAAAAGCGCCAGGGCGCGCCGGAACGGCCCCGGTCATCCAGGGGGTAAACATCCACACGGCCGTTCCCGTGTTTGAGAGCGGATTCGATCCCTTCGACGAGTCTTCCCCGTCGGGCCATGACGATCCGCGCCCGGTCGGCGATCACCTCAAGGCGCGGGCCCTCCTCGCGATGAATCCGGGTATACCCTTGGCCCGCAAGCAGCGATTTGACCTCCTTCACGGAAAAATTATCCGGAACGCGGACGGTGAAGGTGATCAGGGCTTCGACCGTAGGGGACGATGCGGCGTTCTTGATCACCTGATCGGCAATGCTGTCGGGCGTTTCACGATGAACGGGACGGCCGCAGCCGCGGCAGAACAGTTCCGCGGCCCGCGCGAACAGAAGCTTCAAATGATCGTTCAGCTCGGTCATGGTGCCGACGGTGGATCGCGAAGTCCGGACCGGATTCGTCTGATCGATCGCGATGGCCGGCGGGATTCCCTCGATCCGATCGGCCTTGGGCTTGTCCATCCGGTCCAGAAACTGTCGGGCGTAGGGGGAGAAGGTCTCGACATAGCGCCGCTGTCCCTCGGCGTAGATCGTATCGAAGGCGAGCGAGGATTTTCCCGAACCGCTCACGCCCGTCACGACGATCAGTTCGTTGAGCGGAAGGCGGAGGTCGAGGACCTTCAGGTTGTTCTGCCGCGCCCCCTGGATTTGAATAAAGCCCTTGGACATCGGACACCTCAATACAAGGATGAGAGGATTATTATAAATAAAATTGTTGGCCCGCGTCATCTTCTAATGGAATGAATCGGGAAAAGTCTTATTGACTTAATGGGGAAGTCGGTCATACCATAGTCGAACCCTCGGGAAACGGCTCGCGAGATGATCATCCGGGAAAGTGAAATGGATAAGGGCATCCAGAATTTTCTCCCCAAGACCGGTTTTACGAGACGGGAATTTGTCATCTCGGCGCTGGCCGCGGGCTTTGCCCTGGCGGTGCGGCCCGTCTCGGCCCAGACCATCACGACCGACGCGGCCGGGCTTTCGGCCGGCGAGGTGAAGATCCCCGTCGCCGACGGCGAGATCCCGGGCTATCGCGCCAGGCCGGCCGGGGGTGGCCCGTTCCCGGTCGTTCTGGTGGTCCAGGAAATCTTCGGGGTCCACGAGCACATCCGGGATATGTGCCGTCGTTTCGCCAAACGGGGTTACCTCGCCGTGGCGCCCGAGCTGTACGCCCGGCAGGGAGACGTTTCGAAGATGACCGATTTCCAGGAGATCTTCACCCGGGTCGTCTCGAAGGTGCCGGATGCGCAGGTGCTCTCCGATCTGGATGCGGCCGCGGACTGGGCCGGAAAGTCCGGTCGGGGAGATCTCAAGCGACTTGGTATCACCGGTTTTTGCTGGGGCGGGCGGATCGTCTGGCTCTACGCGGCGCACAACGTGCGGCTGAAGGCGGCGGTGGCCTGGTACGGACGGCTGGAGGGATCGCCGAACGATCTCACTCCTCGGTACCCGATCGACCTCGCCGGGAAGCTGAAGGCCCCCGTGCTGGGACTGTACGGGGGCGCGGACGCGAGCATTCCGATCGATTCGATCGAGCGGATGCAAAAAGCCCTGCGGGCGGCCGGCAGTCCTTCACAGATCGTTGTATACCCCGACGCACCCCACGCCTTCAACGCCGACTACCGGCCGAGCTATCGGAAAGAGGCGGCCGAGGACGGCTGGAAGCGCTTGCTGGAGTGGTTCAAGAAATATGGGGTTGGTTAATGATGGAAAGGACGGTTGACCAATGAATAAGGAACAAACGCGACGATGGAGGACGCGCAGCCTCGCCCGATGGGGCATGCTGATCCTTGGTTTATTGCCCGCGCTCACCGCCTGCTATCCGTACGATAGCAACAAGTCCGCATCGGATTACGATATTGCCATCACGCAATTCGATAAACAAGCGAATTTTTACCCGGCCCAGCCTCCTTCCCAACCCACCTATTTTATGCCGGACAATGTCGATATCGTTCCGCCGGGGCAAACGAACCCTATTACCATTCCTCCGACGTTGGAAACGTCGATATTGTCTCAGGTCGCGGCCAACATGGCCGCCCGACAGTATACCCGCGTTCCTACGGAACCTACGGAGCCCCCGGCCCTCCAGCCCAATTTCATTATTACGGTTTCGGCCACGACGTCGACCTATTACGGTTACACCTATTGGGGTGGCTGGTGGGGATATGGTTGCTACTGTTACGGCGGGTACTATCCCTACATGCAACCCTACAGCTTTACCACCGGGACGATCCTGATCAATATGGCCGATCCGTCGCGGGTGGACACCAGCACGGATCCTAAAACGGCTCCGATGGTCTGGGGCTGTGCGATCAACGGCCTGATCGATTCCGGCAATTCCACCGCCCGGGTTACGGATCAAATCAACCAATGCTTCGCTCAATCACCTTACCTGGGACCGTCGTAAGGAGGAATTCATGCGCATGTTCAATTCGAGATTCTTGTGTTCGATTGCCGTGACGATCACCATACTGACGATAAGTCTGCCGGGTTCCCGGGCGATGGCTCAGAGCCAGGAGCCCTGGGTGATTGCCAGCTACCAGATCGCATTTCCGGAGGGCGACACGAAGGAATTTATCGATGCGACCAGCTTCCGTGGAATCGGGCTTGAAGGACGATGGTTTGTTAGTCCGAACATCTCCGCCGGTGTGGCTGTGGATTGGAACGTTTTCTTCGAGACGACCAATAATCCGATCGACATTCCCCACGGGACGCTGTCCGGGGAACAGAACCGCACGATCAACGCCTTTCCAATCCTTGCGACGGTGCATTATTACATGGGTCCCGACAAGATGTTTTACGTGGGGCTCGGTGCGGGACCCTACTACATGAGCCAGCGCTGGGATGTCGGATTGTATGCCTTTTCGAATACGAGCTGGCATTTCGGGTTTGCGCCGGAAATCGGCGTATCGCACGAGATTGCTTACCACACCCGTGCGGTTCTCGGTCTCCAATACCACCACGCCTTCGAGTCCGAGAACACAAAGCTTGAATACTGGGCCCTGAAGCTCGGGGTGGCCTATTGATACATACCCCGGTTCAAGTGAGGCGCGCAGGGCCTCCGATCCGTCGCTATTTCACCGTCGCACCTTTCCATTTCTTCATCCCACCCGCGAGATTGTAGACGTCCGGATATCCGTTATTGACCAGCAAGCGGCCGAGCTCATCGCCCATCGGTCCGCCGTGGCATACGAACACGATGCGGTCATTACGGAATAGCTCTTTGAACACCCGCGGCTTGGCGTCGTCATACGGGATATTGATGGCGCCCTTGATGTGGCCGGCCGAAAAAAGCTCCGGCTCCCTCACATCGACGATGACCAGGGGATGGCCGTCGGACATCAGGGTCTGAAGTTCTCGGCCGTCAATCGTCCGGAGACCCTGCGCGGTGGACGGGGAAACCATCGACGCGATTCCAATCAGGATCCAAAACCCTTCCCATAAAATTTTCTTCATGAAACGCCCCTCTCCTGTCCGATCCTTTATCCCCGACGAACCGGTTCCTATCGAATGCCGCCCCAGCATTTTGCGGTTCCATTCCGAAGGATTCCGCAGGTAAACCGGTCACCGGCGGCGATGGCGATTAAGGAAGAGATCCCCGAGACGGGGATCGGCTTGAGCGAACCGGATTTAGAACCGCTCCCGAGCTCGCCGTTGTTATTGCTTCCCCAGCAGGCGGCCCGCCCGCCTTTCAGCAGGGCGCAGGTGTGGAAGCGGCCTGCCGTCACACTCCTTGCGTGCGCAACGCCATCGATCAATACCGGTTTTCCCGAGTTGGCGGTCGTGCCGTTTCCGACCTGCCCGGTGGTGTTGCCGCCCCAACAGGCCACGCGGCCGTCTCTCAGAACCGCGCAGGTATGGTTCTCGCCGGCCGCGACCGATCGGGCCGGGGGAAGGCCGGCCACCGTGACCGGTCCGGACGCGGACTCTTGCGTCCCGGTTCCGAGCTCCCCCGAGAAATTGGCGCCCCAGCACTGGACCGCGCCGCTTGCCGTCACGGCACATGTATGGGACCCGCCGGCGGACAGGGCCACCGCATGTTCGACTCCCTCGACCTCCACCGGATGTTCCGACTGGGGTTCCGATGTTCTGCCGAGCTGTCCGGACTTGTTAAATCCCCAGCAAAGCACGCGGCCGTTTTCTAACAAGGCGCAACTGTGGAACGAACCCGCCGCGATCCTGACGGCGCTTGTGATCCCGGATACCTGGACGGGCTCCGCCGAGCTCGCAATGCCGGAGGCGGCCAGCTGATCGAAGCGGTTGCTTCCCCAGCACCACACGGTGCGGTTCCGGAGCCGGGCGCAGGAGTGGACATCCCCGGCCGCGATATCGGTTGCGGTTGATATTCCGATCGCCCCGACCGGCGTCTCGGAAGGAGCGTCAATCTGAATGCCGTTACCGAGCTGCCCCATCATATTGCTTCCCCAGCACCCGACGTTTCCGGTCGAGAGGATCGCACAAACGTGATGGCTTCCCGCGGCCAGGGAAATAAACTTGGGCCCTTTTGGACTCGTACTCAGGTCGTAGGATTCCAGGCTCCGGGCGCTGCCGTCGACCGGGAGGGTCAGTGCCAGCAGGAGAAGGGAGGCCCGCATAGCCCTGGACGGTTTCCGAAAAGCATCCGAAGGCGAATCCATCCCGAGGGTCCTTAACAGGTTCATAAAGTATTCTGATCCGAATAGATATATCCGAACGGCTCGGGGCCGTTGGCCGCGAAATCAGGCCATCCTGATTCTATAGGACGGGCGCTTAGGGTGTCAATCGGGGAGACGCCTTCACTTTCAGAGAGAAAGGGGCGTGGTTCGATAGGGTAGAGGTTATTTTGGATTTTGATTTTGGTACTGGAGAAAAATCTCCACGACGCGCGGATCAAACTGGGTGCCCGCGCCGTCCTGAATTTCCCGCAAGGCCTCCGGCTTGCTCAGGGCCTGACGATAAGGTCGTCCGGTCGTCATGGCCGCGTACGCGTTGACCACGGCCACAATCCGGGATCCGATGGGAATCGCCTCCCCTTTCAATCCTTCGGGATAACCGGTTCCGTCCCAACGCTCGTACAGGTGCCGTATCTGGGGGGCGACGAATTTACTGAATTTCAATCCCTTAATGAGGTGGCTGAATCGGAACGTTTTGATCATCTCCGCGCCTTTGGTGGGATGACTCCGGAGGATGGCCAGCTCCTTGGGCGTCGGCTTCTCCCGTTTGTTGAGGATATAATCGGGGATCGCGTTTTTCCCGATCTCGTGAAGGACAATGGCGTATTTGATCCAGCCCTGCTGCTCTTCATCCAACTTTAGCCGGCGGGCCACTTCGAGCCCGCAGGCAATCATCTCGTCTCGGTAGTCCCCCAATTTAAAGTCTTTTCCGGATAGGCTGTCGATCAACGATTCGATCTGTTTGAAGTGACCGTTGGTTTTGCGGCGGTCCCGAACTCTCTGGGCCATGGTCTTCTCCAGGCCGTGGCCGAGCCGTTTTGCAATATCTTGGGCGAGGGCGATGTCTTCTTGAACAAAACCCGCCACCCGGCGGCTGCATAGATGAAGCAATCCGATCACCTCTCCCGGAACGGGGATAGGCACGTACACATCGGATCGGATCCCGTGACTGACCAGATAAAGATCCAGGGCCGAAGTCCTGCTTTCGGTTTCCAGGTTGGCCCGGTGGAGGATGCGATCGTTCTGAAGATCGGCCGCGCCGTTGAGGTAATCGAAGGGGATGGTGCCTTTCCCGTACACCAGATCGCTGAGATCCCCCAGGTTGCCCAGGACATAAAACCCTCCGGCCGGTTTGTCGCGCAGAAGCACCGAAACCCAGTCGCACCCGATGACGCGCGGAATCATCCCGATGACGGATCCGATGACCGGCTCCGGCTGATCCATCGAGGAGAGGGCCGCTTCAATGTTCCGGAGCACGGATTCCGTTTCGCTCCTGCGTTCGATTTTTAGCAGACGCTGCGCGGTGGTCTGATGTCTTTGAATGTTGTCGAGGCTCATTCCGATAAACAACCCCAGCCCGTTCATGACGGTGATTTCGGTCTCCGAAAATTCATGGGGGTTGTTTCCATAATCCACAAACAGGACGCCCAAGGTCTTTCCCTTATGAGCAAAGGGAACGGCCATGAGGGAATAGATTTCAAAGCGTTCAATGAACTCCTTGGGTAAGAACATGAAAGGGCTTTCGAATGATTCAATCCGTCCGTCGGTAACATAGACCTTTCCCTTTGCGGGGCTCTTCCAGCAGTCCTCGATCACCAGGGTCCCTCCCTTGGCCAGCAATTGGGTCAGGACGGGGAGGTCCGTTCCGCGGAGTCGAGATGCCCCGAATGCGGAAATGAGGGAGGCCTTCATTCCCAAGGAATGGATCGGGATGAAGCTCGCGGAATCCTTATCCCAGAGGAAGGCCGCGCTTCGCTGACTGCCGAAGCAATCCAAGGGGATCTGGCAGGCGCGCCTGACCACCTCATCCGGCGAAAGGTTGGTGTCCATCAATTGAACCGTTTTGAGTATGGAAAGAAGGGCCTGTGTGTCGCCCTCCAAGGGTTCCCCCTTGGCTTGGGCCGGGGGCTGAAGCGGGGGGGACGGAGGAGGAGACCCGGCGTCTTTGGACGGTGGTAAAGACGGCTCGCCTTCCTGAGGAAGAGGTATTTTGGGCGGCGGGACTCGGGAAGCGAGCTCCTGCCGGCTCGACGTCAACTGATTCGTCAATTCCATGATATGACCCCGAAGGGCCTGGTTCGTCGAAATGAGATCGTCGATCCGCCGTTCGGCTCGCTTGAGGTTCGCCTCCAACAGGGCCGCATTGGACGAGCCCTTTTTCTCCATGTCGAGCTGGGCCGACATGTTTTTAAAGGTGATTTCCAGCGCCTGCTGCTTGCGTTTGTAGGTGTTGATTTGGTTTTCGAGGTTCTTGTAATGCTCCGAAAGCGTTTGCAGGGAGCTCATAAGCTGTTTGACTTGGGGGGTGGGTTGACCGTGCATGGGCGGGATGGGCTTGCCCTTGAGAGTGGCGTCCACCAACTGGGTGATCCAATGAAATTGGACGAGGAGATCCCGGATCACATCATATTCAGCCATTCTATTCCACCCCTACAATGCGCGCTCTACCGCATGATCAAGCCCCGTCAAGGCCTGCCGAGCCCTTAACATGATGAATCTTCACACTAAAATGAGTATACCACAAAGAACGATCCGGCTTCTGTACGGCCGATGGCCGTTTGACCACGCCATATTGCTTTTCATTATTCTATCAGCGGGTTATAAGACCCGATCCGGGAGTATTCGCACGGATCAAATAATTTTTCTCGATTTCATGAAGACGATAAAATGATCCAATAGCTTGGGATCCAGGGCCGTCCCCTTGTTCTCCTGCATCACCTCGAAAATCTTTTCCGGGGGCATGGCCTCCCGATAAGGTCGGTTGCTCCGCATGGCGTCGAATTGATCCGAAATGGATGTGAACCGGCTGGCGATATGCGGAAGCCGTTTCTGTTTCATCGTCGGATAACCCGATCCGTCATACTTCAAGTGGTGCTCGTACGCCACGATGGCGGCGATCGGAGGGATCTCGGGATATTGCAACAATGCGGTGGCCCCTAGGACGGGATGTTTTTTCATTTCCTCAAACTCCTCCGGGGTCAACTGCCCTTGTTTGTTCAGGATATCTACCGAAACGTGGGTCTTTCCCACGTCGTGAAGAAGGGCGCCGACGCCAAACGCGCGAACGGCCTCCTTTGGCATTCCAAAGGATTCAGCCTGGGCCATGGTCAATATCGCCAGGTTGATGGCATGGACATAGGTGTATTCATCATAGGATTTTAGATCGGCCAGGGGAATGAACGATTGATGGTGATCATAGAGTCCCTTTTCCAGAACATTCATGATTTTAAAGACCATGCTCACTTGGGCCCCATTGGGAGCATTCCATTCTGTGTAAATATCCCGGATCATCTTGGTTTCATCGGAGAACTGCGCCTTGTTTAAGGATTTTTTTGAGACCGATGGTTCCGGTTCCTGGGAGTCGGAATGGACGATGGGTTTTTCCCCGTCCTTGGAGGTGAACCTCCGGATTTCGATCGTTGGGGAAAGAGGGAACGGTCTGGGGGTGTTGTCCGGGTTGGATGAATGAAGGGCGTTGAGAAATGAATCGAGCTCTTCCCACCCCAATCCTTTTCGAAGGATAAGGGCGTCGATTTTTTTGTCCCGAAAAACCTTGACGATGTCGGGCGCTTGGGTCGATGCGGTCATCAGCCGGCGATCATCCACGAATATCTGATCTTCAATAAAGACAAAAATCCGTTCCGGGCGATTCTCAAATAGGGGCGGGACGGCGTCTTGGAGGATTGAAACATCCAAAAGGATTTGAGGATGTTTCTCGGGATACATCACACGATCCCGCGATAATTTCGATAGGGCCCTGAGGAACTTTTCCTCCGGACCGGCCTGTGGATAATCCGGATGGGCGGGAGGATTCGGGAGGGCCTCCTTGGCATCGGAACCCGATGGGATTGAGGATTTTGAGTCGGCCATGACGGTTTTACCCCGACCGAAGTTCGCGGAGGGTATGGTTGACGGCCTTGTACAGAACCCCGATCCGGTTCCATTGCCAGAATCGAAGCCTCAGGTGACGCCGAAGTTTCAAGAGGTCCGGGACCAGTTTCTTTACACGGGATTTTCGGATCATCTCCAGTACGGGAATCAATTGGTTTTCCGCGCTGATCTCGCCGGTAAATCGCAACATGGACCGGATCATCTCCATGGCCCGGTCATCCGGTTGGGAGAGAATCATCGATACGCCTTTGCGGAACACCGCCGGGTCGGAATCGCGAAGCGCCGTGGAGACGGCGCGATCGAAGATATCGGTGCCCTTTCCCAGGGATTCAATCGCCTGGAGCGCGGCCATCCTGAGTTTTGAGGAGTCCGCCTGAAGACTTCGAAGGATTTCGGGCAAGGCCTCCTTCGCCCCGAGGTCCTTGAGCAAAACCAGCATGTTTCGGACCACATACCATTTTGGATTTTTCAGACGTTGCACCGCCATGGGGATCACGGCCGGACCGCACTGGATAATCCATTGCAACAGGCGTTTTCGGACCGACAAATTCTCCTCGACCTCCAGAAGATCCAGCAACATGGGGATCCCCTCGGACCCGGCCAGTTCTTTCAATTGGCCGAGCAGGTCCCCCACGCGCTCGTCGCCATCCGTCCGTAAGGATTGGAGGAGGCCCGCGAACACCTCGGGCGTGATGAAATTTCTGATTTCTTTTTGGATAAAAGACCGGGTGGCCGCGTCGGCCGAGTTCAGCTTTCCGAAAAGAATCGACAGGGTTTCTTTCAGGACGGCCTGTTTGTGATCTCCCATTCCCCCCGTCAACACACGGGTGACCTGCCGGATCAGCCATTCGTACTCGGGTTGGGATCGAATGGGCCCGTCCAGAAGTTCCAGCAGGACAAGGCCGAGGTGTCGGTTGACCGAGTCCGGTTCGATTTCCTTCATCTCGTCCACGGGAGGGGACTGTTTTTCAAACTTTTCATGAGCCAATTCCTCATCCAGAAGAGAGCGGTATGAGGAAGGATAATAGGTTCGGGTGGCCCGGTTGGTGAAGAGCTCCTGAACCAGGTCCTGGTGATTCTCCAGCTTGGAGGTCAACATCTCCTTGATCTTTTCATTTTGAGACGATAGATCGGTCAATTTGTTCAGCAGACTCAACATGGGTGCGGAGACCCCCTGATTGGATAATTGAATCTGGTTCAGGATTTCCACCAGCTGGGTTTCCGGCAAGAATTCCAGGAGATCTTCCACGGGGGCTTTGTCGTTGTCCGTGTCCTCCACCGAGAAACGAAAAATCTGTTCTCTCACGGCCGGGTCGAGGTTCGATAGCATCCTGGATAATTCACGATACAGATGCATTCGCTGCTCGTGGTCCAGGAAACGGCCTTCGGTCGGAGCGCGCAGGAATCCGGCAATGGTTTGTTCATTCTTTTTTGATTCCGGCCCGTTTTCCCGACAGAGTTGATTGATGAGCTCCCCCAGTTTTTCAATGTCGATTTTTTCATCGGCGCTCATACCGGGTATCGATTGGCCGTTCCCCGCGTTTTGGTCCAACAGCTGTTTGACCAGCCCGCGCCATAACCCTTTTTCCTGCGGCTCCGCATTTTCTCGTTTTTCCGGATCGACCGTCTCCCGGGGACCTTTTAGCGCTTCTCCAAAACGGATCAGCTTCAACCGGATAGCCGGGACCTCCTGGTGCAACCGGGCAATCATCCGTTCCCGTTGCTCCGGCGTCTGTCCGCGGCCCTCCACAAGCAGTCTGAGAAATTTTAAAATGTCGTCTCTGGTGAGCCCTTTTGAAAATGACATTCCGGCCAATCCAAACTGATTCAGTCCGCGGGCGAGCTCGCGGATCACCGGATTCCCGGCCGAAAGCGAGGTATCCTGGAATAAAAATTCATGGCGGGTGATTCCGAACGTGACTCCCCCTATCGATTCAAAGAGAGCGTTGAAATTTGTTTCCAGGTTTTCCAAAAGGCTGGGAACGACGGAATGGGAGAAGGAGTAGAGCCCCACCTTGCGAATCGCCACCTGAAGCCCGATCAGGACGTTTACAATATGTTGGGAATCAATGACCTGTGTCGACGGGGGTGTTTCGTCCAAGTGTTCCCTGCCTCATTATAAAGGTTTATCCGGGACCTATTAACAAGGATAGCTGAAATGCGGGCACTGTCAACCCGAATCATGGTCAAAAAGGTTGGCTAAACAGGGTCTTACGAGTTTGACGGACCGGATTTTTAAACGCGGTTTATCATATTCATAACGGGCCTATTCCGGTGGCCGACAGGAAAATTAAGGATTTTTTTGTAGACCGTACAAATGGAAATAGGGAAGGGGCCGGAGCCATGCCGACCTTTACCGATGGATTGATCCAATGAGGGGGGAATTGGGAATAGGAAGATTACTGCGTCGGTGTCGTAGGCTCGTGCGATTTGAATGATTCCGAGACAGAAGCAAGATGTTCCAGCAGGATCCGGCGCACTTCCTCGATCACCAACGGGTTCCCCTGACAGGAATGCTGATCGCGTACGATGAATTCGGACTCCACCCCTTCGATATGGGCGCTCGAGTACTGGACCACGCCGTCATTTCCTTTTGTGTAATCACTGTACTCCGGCAGGACCGCGATGATCGAGTGGGACTTGATCCCGGGGGCCACCGGAATCCCGGCCAGGGCTTTGAGGACCGGATTTTCCGGCGACATGCTGTCCACGCTGGTAAATACCTGGCCGCGAAACTCGGGGGGTAAATTGGCCTGTTCAATAACATTGAAGTACTCCTTGGGATTTGTCGTAAGGATATCACCCGGCAGTGTAACAATGCGCCGGAGAATGCTTCGAACCCATGAACTGGCCCGGAAGCTTCCTCGATGCGGGGTTGAAATAAAGACCACCCTTTTGACGAAAGGGAGCGGCTCGATAAAAAATTCCTTTTGCAATTCCTTCTTTAATTCGGGTTTCGCTTTCAGGTCCTTTAGGCTTACCTTGCTGAGGGCATCCCAGAGCGTATCGCCGGTCTTGACCACGCTCATTTTCTCCAGCAACCCCCCCTGACTGTGTCCGACCAGCACCATCTCATGCAACGCGGGGTCCATCCCCTCCCTATCGAGTTTCGCCACCGTTTGGGTCAGGATGTCGCGCATCGCGGCGGCCGAAACCGGGACCCGAAGGTTGCTGTCGTACATGTAGAACCAGAATTGAAACCGTTCCTGCAGGACCGGGTCGGAATAGAGCGTATTGAACATTTCGGCCCACCAGAGGGGATTGCTTGCGGTCCCGTGAATGAAAACGACGGGTATGCGCCCGGCCACGTAGGGCTGGACCATAATGAGCTTCGGCTTTTCCTGGCCGCCGAATATAAACCGCCGGGGACCCAGTTGGCTCCAGAGGTAGGCATCGCTGAGCCGGTACGCCAGCGGCGTTGTTGTGTCCGTTCCCAACGGGACCTTTTGGCCGTTGGCCACGATGGTCGTTTCTTTATAACCCGAATAAAGTTCCAGGGACGCGAGGGGGGTCTTGTCGTTGAGGTCTTGAACATCCCCGGGGACACGCAAGAAAGCGGTCATAGGAATTGAGGGCCCTCCGGGATATTCCGGTGTTTTCTGGTGCACGGCGATCAGGGGCAGGCCGATACCCGGAGTTCGGGCCAGAATACTGAATCCGTACACGGTGTAGTCATCCGCCGGCAGGAAGCGGTCGAAGTCCTCCAGCGGCCACGGCAGCGCCTTCAATTTGAGAGAAATCTCAATATTGCCGACGGGCAACTGGCGGATTTCATCCTGAAGCACCAGTTGGCCGTCTTTCCCCGTGGCCAGGCCCTTGCCGAGCGCACGATTGTACATGTCGACGGCGATCTGGAATCGGCGGTCGTAAGGATCCCCCTGTTCCGTCCCGCCCTCGGCGAACAGGTAGAAATAGGAATAGACGGCGGACATCAGATAGTATTCGTAAGGTTCCGCCCAATTGGGATAGAAAATGCCCCGTTTTTCAAGTAGGGTCCCGTAGTAGTAGCTCATCTCCGCAAGGGCAAAGCGCAGGTCACGCCGGGGGTCCCTGCTCGCCTTCTCATGAAGAAGGGCGATGACCCCCGCGGGGTCTTTGTAAAACCGATCCAGGAGGCCAAAGCGATACAGAACGACCTCGGAATCTTGGCTGATTACATTGCCGCTGATGGCATTGGCGGTGATTTCCCGGTAGGTGATATCGGTGGGCACCTTCCGTACACCGATGGGTGTGATACAGCCGAAAAGGGATACGGCCAGCAATAGATATAAGGCTAGGGGCAAGGCCCGGGTTAACATCCACCGCCTATTTTCTTTATCCCCCTCGTCGAACACGCGAAAACGATCCTCCGTATTATAGTCCGGGCAGTCCTTGCCGGATCCGCACTGAAAAATCGGGGTCCTGATCCGCGGCCTTTGCGCGGGAATTGATCAGGCTGCGCGCCACCAGCTCCGGAAACGGCAGTCGGGTATCGATCAGCCCGGCCTCGTATAAATACTCCGGCACGTGGCCGCTCAGCAGAAGCTTCCAGGAGAAGGGCAGATGGCCGGGATTCACCCGGCTGTTGAGCCAGATTGTCGTGGTGCAGTTGGTGGTTAGGGTATTGTAAAACTCCGGGTGTTCCTTCAACGCGTTGATCGCATGCATGTATTCCAAAAACAGGTGCCGGCCATTTTCCAATCGACCGTGAAGGGGAAAGAGGTAGACGTCCTCTGGGGGATCTTTGCGATAGTTGGTTCGTACCCGAATCACATCGCGCTCGTCGGCCACCACGTAGTACAGCTCATATTGCTTGAAGAACCCCTGGATCGTTGAGTATCCTTCCCCCTGTTCTTTTCGGGTCTCGATCGAAATGGCCAGATGATCCTTTCCGCCGAAGCCGAAACTCAAAAAGGTATGCGCGATGTCCGGCCCCATCCAGTATACGGCGATGAGATCCACGGAGTCGAGCTGTCGTAGATCGAAGGTTTTGTCGTAATAGGACGGGGTGAAGTCGGTCTCGCTGCGATAGTCGAAATTTCGGATGTTGTGGACCGTGACGAGATTCCCTTCTAGGGTGGCATACGGCAGGACAGCGACATCGGATTGCCAGTTTCGATCATTCCTGGCAGGAATGGCCAGCCATCCGAGCAGCACGACGATGAAACCCGTAAGGAAAACCGCCAAGGCCCGGCGCCAGGGCCGGATCCAAACAAGACCGCTTACAGCAGCGAGCGCGAAAAAGACACTGCACACCACCCTGACCATCGGCGGGAGGTTGGAGTAGTAAATCGCAAGCACGCCCCACGCGGTCATGGCGATCAACGCCAACCCGGACAGGGCCCGGGTAAATATCGTCAAACCTTTCAGAATATAGGATGAACCTGTTCCGGATTTTGTAATGGAATCGCCCATGATGAATGAGGCCGGTTCGTCCGCCGCGTACGTTCCCTTTCGATTTTTGAGCTACCGCGACGAAGCGGACCCGCCCACGCCCTGGTTATCCGAAACCTCCGCCATGTCGCGGTCCATTTGATCGTCAAAATCGCGTTCCACGGATTTCTGCAGCAGCTGAAGCTCGCGACGCAGCGGCGCTCTTCGCCCCTCCGGCAAGACCCGCATCAGGTGTTCCAACATGGCCCGGAGCCGACGGGCCACCTGGATGCTGCCCTGGCCGTAGTGGCGGATCTCGCTAACGGCGAGCAGGACATAATCCGGCCAGTCCGGCGTGTCATAGACCAGTCGAAGCTTTCCCTCCGCGTCGCGTCCTTCCCCGGAGCCGAGATCCCGCTGTCCCACATAGAGCAGCAAACGATGGATCTGATCGAGCGTCAGCACGGCGGTCGTCGGATCATTGATGGCCGGGGACAGCGCCTTGTTGGCGATATCGACCAGGATGCGAAATGCAAATCGGGGATCCTGCTCCATGGTGCGTTCGGGTCCGATGGCGATACAATGACGCAAGGCCTCGTCGTCCACAGGACGCTGTTCGGAGGTCACGCGAAGGAACGGGTCTCCCTTCGCGATAAAATCGCCGACCTGGGGAATCAACTCGATCATTGCATCGGCCCGTTGAGCGAGCTCGACCATGTGCGCGGGACTAAACGCCAGGACCGTGCCGGACGCCCCCGTATGGGGAATGATACGGATTGGAGAAGTCCGTCGCGGGTCGGAAGCCGTATTCCTACCGGGCATGGAGTCGAAGAGTCGAGGGTAAATGTTTTCAACGACCCATCGGCCTTCCCGGCCCACGTCCTCCAGCAAGGCGATCGGGCGCAAGCCGACACCGATTTCATAGACGAACCGGACAAAGACGATGACGGAGAGCAGGTTTAAACCGACCGCCAGAGCGACGGGTAATTGGGGAACAGTTTGTTCGATCCGGCCCAGCGCAGCCAGGGTGTAGATGAAGGAAAACGTAAAGGCGCCCAGGACCACCTTGATCTGCCGCCTGGAAAAAAACAGGCCGATGATGCGGGGCGTCAACTGCGCGCTGGCCAGCTGAACAACGATGATCATCGCGGAAAGGACGAAGACGAGGAAGGTCAACATCGAGGCGGAAAACGCTCCCAGGACGGCTCGGGCGCCTTCCGGATTGAAGTTGAACCAACTCCAATGAGTAAGCCCGTCCAACCATCGGATCACCGGTGCAACCAGAGTCGCGGCCAGCAATCCCGCCACCGGGTAGAGCCATAAAGAGGATTTGATGAACGACCGCCAGCGGTACCGTTGTAACCAGGTCATGGGTCGCGCCTTACGGATGCCCAACCCGGCGACTCTCCGAGCGGCTCCTTGTGGTGGAGACCTTTTTTGATCGCCCGGCCAACCGGTCCTTCGGTCTCATACGGACCGTGATCCGGAAAGATCAGGCCAACATTTTCCGAGGCCTCCTTCGGTGTTGAACCCTACTTCGGAGCCGGAGCCGGGGCGGGAGTCGAAACGCCCGCCTTATATTCTTGTTCGCTGATCTCCGTAATTTCCGAATTCTGGATTGTTACCGCGGAGCCGCTGCGAGCGTCTTTGAACATCGCCGCCCCCGTCCCTCCTTGCTTCACATCTTCCGTATAGTAGACGTCTCCGGTGGCGGGATCTCTCACCTTATAGTACGTGGCACAGGCCGTCACAAGCAAAGCAAGCGACAACGGAACGATAAGCCAGCTCATCTCCTTGATCCATTTCATGTTCATCATCTCCATTATGGGGGACCGGCTCCGTTTTGATTCATCATCCATGTGACATGATGAAACCTGATCGAAGGCACAATGTACCCTGTTTCATGCACGCTGTCAACGCCTTCGGCGGCGAGAAAGGACGGGTCGTAGCGGCTGTATCCTGCGGTGCCCTCAAGGTACAGCGGGAAATCCCTGCTCACCGTGAAGCCCCCGCCGAGCGTGCTCATGGCTATGTCCGGATTTCCCGTGGGCGTGTTGGCTATGGAGAGCGACCCCGTGGTGACATCGGGAATGAGCGAGAAGACCATCAGCCCGAGGATGGCGTCGGTACGTTTCTGGAGGTTCGCGCCGGTCAGGACGGCCGCCTGGGCTTGCAGCGCTGTGAACACGCATGCACCGGCCGGCACGGCAGCCAGGAATATTTGGGTGTTGGTTGCATTGTGTACACGCATCGTAGGAATGGCAATCAATACGCGCCGGGGCAAAGCCCCGCCCCGACGAGCCGGAACCTCCGTCGCTTCGGGAGCTTCCCCGTCTTGAATATGAGGAACCGGAACACAAGGCATGGGTCCGTACAATTCACCTTCTCGATGTCATTCCGCTTCCACCCGATAGTGCCTGAAGGGCTATCGGCTATTTTTCTCCCGGAGCCGGCGTTGGTGCAGGGGCCGCTTCCGGCGCTGGAGCAGGAGCGGGTGCTGGAGCAGGAGCGGGTGCCGGAGTTGGAGCGGGCGCTGCAGCAGGTGCCGGGGCCGGCGTTGAGGCCGGGGCTGAAATACCCGTGGTATATTCACCTTTGGTGATTTCCGTCACCTCCGAATTCTGAATCGTCACCTCGGCCCCGGATCGGGCATCTTTGAACGTCGCGGCCCCGCCCCTTTCCCGCTTAACCTTTTCCGTGTAATAGGTATTTCCTGTGCCGGGATCCCTGACTTTGTAGTATGAGGCACAGGCCGTCACAAGCAATCCAAGCGATAACGGAACGAAAAGCCAGTTCATTTTCGTGAAACGTTTCATCAGCATTTCCTCCCTATTTCTAACCGGGCTTTATGTGGCTTTTGTTATTCATGTTGCATGGAGACTCCGCATGAAGGGCCCCTGTTTCACTTGGCCAGGGGAATCTCCGAGGCGAGCTCATACCTGACCAAGGCCCGGATCTTGTTCTCGATCTGGTAATAAACCGCCACCTTCTTCATCGGAAGTACTTTTTCCAGCTTGGGAAGATAGGACTTTTTCAACGCCGCCTCGGCGGTTTCGATCGCGACGGCCTCGTTCACCAGCGATTTCGCCTTGGCATCGTCCATGGTGTTGCTGTTATACACCTCGGCGTAGCTCTTGATCAGGGTGGCCAGTCGCTGATTGATGCCTCCCAGATCCTTCTGATAGCTGTCATAGACGGGCCAAAACCCTTTGGCCTCCGTATCCGTCAGATTCAGGTTGGCCGACACGACCAGTTTTTTATCGGACATCACCTTGTCTTTGAGGGCCTGCATGGTGTCGGCCGTCACTTCCTGCGCGAGGACCGATCCCGCGCTGAACAGAACACCCACGATTAATGCGATTCGAAATAGATTCATGACATGGACCTCCGTTGGTTGAATTTGACTTGACGCCCCATGCGGCAAGCCGAAGCGTTTGTGGTTCGTCCCGTTGACAAAACCCGCGTCCCAAATTTCCGACTATTGAGTGTTCCTGACTACAAAATTGTCCCATCCGATTCATCATCGGTATGGTATCTTTTCCGGCGCGGTGTTTCAACTCGGTAAATTACCAGCTAGTAAATTTACGAGTTGATTTTCTCGGCCCCATATGTATCTCAGGTCCGCCGCGTGGGATCCCGCGGACAGATCGCCCGTCGCCTTCAAAACCAGAGCCATTGCCAGGCCACCCCGATCGTTTGGAATGCCGAGCCGACACGGGTCGAGACTCCATTGGTATAGCTCAGTTTCAGGGACTGGCTCCGCGCCACCGGGAGGGAGACCGTCAACCCTGCGCGGGTATTGCCCTGCCGGTCGTTCTGCCGCCGGCCGTCGACCGTCGTCTCCCCGCCGGCGTAGTAGGTGAAGTCGAAGGCCGCCCACAGCCGCGGACGAATCGTGTATACGACATGGGTCTGGAGCGACGCCAGCGGGTCCTGCCTTTTGACCTGACCGCCGAAGAAGTCGTCGTTGGCCGTAAACAACCAGACGCCCGCGTAAAATTCCACCCCCCAATTTCCGACGGGGTGCGAAAGCCCCAACTCCGGTTTGAAGGCCCAGCGGTTGGCGCCGAGGTTGATCAGCTTTGACGGGGCGTACTGGCCGAGCGGGGCGACGACGATCAGGCTTGTGCCCAGCGTGGTTTCCGGCTCGTGCCGGGAGAATTCCTGCGGCGTCAGCGCCGGCCCGCCGATCAGGTTTACGGCGAACCGAAGCTGCGGGTCGGCCAATGCCGAACGATCGACGGTGCGACCCGCTTCCTTCACATCGCCGTGGACCGTCCCCCACGCATAGGGCGTCGTCAGGGTTACACTCGCCTGCCGGCCGAAGAGGCCGAACGTCCTTCCGTAGTAGGGGGCTGCGGTGGAGACCTTGGCACGTACGTTCTGTATCGGCAGGGAGGGGTCGAGCACGACGCCCCCGCTTGAGTAATAGTAGGCCAGGCCGAGGAAGTTCAAGCCCACGGGAGACGGCGAGTAGGCCCGGGGTTCGAGTTGCTGGGCCGACGCGGGTCCGGCGCTGAGAAGCAGCAACATGAGAACAACGAACACTGCAAAAATTTCGATCGCGCATCGCTTCATTCCATCCCTGCCCCGAATTTCAGATCATGTACCCCCGGCCGGCGATTAATAAAAATACCTCAATGAAATGATAAACTCCCCATCAGATGTGGAAGGTCACCGCGACCGCTGGTCCGTTGAACCGAATGTTCTGGAGCAGCCGGTCGCCGGACTGGTCGTAGTAAAGACTGCGATAGGACGCCAAGACATCTATCCAATCAAAGGCGTAGCCGATTCCGGCCATCCCCTGCCACGTCAGGTTCGTTCCGCCCGTCCCGAAGTCGAGATAGTAAGGAACAAACCAGCCTTCCCCGAATCGCAGCCGGCCCCGCAGGCCGACGATCGCGTCGACGAGATCTCCGCGATTGGAACGATCACCCGACTGCTCGATGGGAAATCCGGGTCCGGCGATCGTCGTGGTCAGATTCCAGTCAAGCGAGGTCTTTATGATGAGATAACGTGCACCGGCCAAAATGTCGAGCGTGGCCGTGTCATTCCGTGCGACAGTGTAGCTGCCCGCCAATGTCCAGACGCCTCCTCTCAGGCTCGTCTCGGTATTTGTGTTACGGTCTCGCGGAATGAGGACATTGCCGTTGGGGCCGGACACCGACTTGAGGGTGCTGTCCTGATTGGCGAAGTCCAGGTAGATAATGTCGGTAAATACCGCCCACGACCCCTTTCGCGCCTCGCCGTTGAGCATCAAGGCGAATGTCAGATTCTCCAGATAATTGTTCGGACCGGTCTGGGCTTCGGTGCTTGTTCCCGCCCCCTCAAAATTGTCATACCGAAGTTTGCCATTAATGTTGGGCAGCCAGATATAGGGCGTCACCGAAAAATGCCAATCCCCGTCGTAGGGATCGTCCGCGGCCCGGGCCGGGAGCTCGGCTCCGATCGTCAGGATTCCCAACACAGCCAAGACCCCAATGATTCTCCATCGGAGCGGACAATCCCTCTTACGTTTCGAAGCCGTCATGAAACGTGTCACAGACATTAATTCCTCCTCTCCCGGCGGGCAAAATAAAGGTAGGCGCCCACGCTGAAGAAATTAGTGGCCACCGCGATGATATTCCATACGACCACGGGTCTCGACACAATCAACAATCCGTAATAGACCCAGAGGATCTGAAAGGCGCCCGTAATCGCCGCCATTCTCGGATTCATGCCGGCGGTGGACCGCCTCCGGAGCATCGCGATCAGGTCCGGGACGGCGGCGAAGGTGGTTCCAAATCCTGCGACCAAGCCGACGACCTCTGAACGGTGAAACCGGGGAGCAAGCAGGCTCGCCGGATTCTGGGGTATCAACTCCTCACAGCCCGCCAGAGCGATCACGCTGATGAAGAAAATTCCCAGCGCAAGTTTCTTGGAATGACCCATGTTCACCTTCCTTCCGCCCAGTGAACGCTCAAAAGGCACGAACCTGGAACAGGTGGCATTGCCACGGCTTCAGGTCGACGTACAGACCGGCGTCCCGCATCTCGTCCCCGTTTCGGTCGTAGGATTCGCCCGACAGCAGATCGTTGAGGCGCCACTTCTTTCCTCTCAGTTCATCCCAGGGCACATGGACACGCGCCTGTGCGCTTTCTCGCCGAAAATTGATGACGATGAGGTAGCGCTCAGCGTCCTTGACCCAACACCAGGCCAGGAGGTTCAAGCAACTCTGGTTGTCGGGCCATCCGCTCCGCTCACAGAGGCGCCATTCACCGTTCCGAAAGACCTCACGATTGATCGCTTTCAGCAGACGTTCATAGAAGGCCGAGAGGTCATGATCGACCGACTCCGCCGGGCGACGGCCCAGAAAGACAGGCAACCTCACCTTCCTTCCCTCGAATTGCCCCTCATGCAGCAGCTTGGCCCCGGTGAGCGTGAGGATCGCCACGGCGGCCGCGCGCCCTTTTCCGTAGGGAAACGTGACGGCAGCCCTGGGCTCGTCATGGTTCTCGATGAACCGGACCATGCGCTGCTGGTAAGTAGGATCCGCAAGGAGGTGCAGACGCACGCTCTCGGCGTTCCCGTGTTCCATCCGGTCATAGAGTTTTTTGTCGTAGCAGTGATCAAAACCCTGTTGTTGCAGTTCCCACTCGAGGTCCCAGTAGGCCTCGGCGATGAACCGGAACTCCCGATACTTCCCTTTGATCGCCGGGATCACCGTTGTCCAGTAGTCGTCGACCGGCTTGACTCCCGCACGGGCCCCCCAGGTACGCTCGAAGATATTGTTCAGCATGAGCATCGCCATGTCGCACCGGATCCCGTCACACTGCTCGGCCATCTCCGAGACCGTTTCGATTACCGCCTGACGGAGCCCCGGCTGAAAGGCGTTGAGTTGAAGCACGTCGGGCCATGCCGGGAAGTAGGGATCCCGGCCGCGGGCGAACACCGTGCCTCCCGCCTTGACGAAGGAGGCCGGGTCGTTCCTCACATCATCGGCATTCCCCTGAACGAAGTATTCAGGATGATCGATGACCCAGGGGTGGTCGGGCGCCACGTGGTTGGGAACGAAATCAAGAATGAGCCGCAGCCCGCGTTCACGGAGCATGCTTCGTGCGGCTGCAAGCCCCTTCGGACCGCCGAGCTGTTCATCAACGACGTAGCGGCGCACGCAGTAGGGCGAGCCGACATTGTCCTCAGGCGAAAAGTCAGGAAGAGCCCTCCTGAAATCCTCGAGGAGCCCCGTATTCCGCATGGAGATTTCAATGCCGGCCGGGCTCCGCTCCCAGACGCCCATGAACCAGACGGCGTCAACGCCATGAGCGGCGACGGCATCCCACTCCTCCTTCGGCACCGTGGAAAGGTCCACCGGCTGCCGGTATTTCCGTCCGAGTTCACGCAGCCAGACCCAGGTATTGATCTCGTAGATGACGGGGTGTTTGGGCCAGCGGCTCACCTCATCCCTCCCCGGCGCCCGTGGCGCCCTTCCTGAACGCGGTCTGCTTGCCCCCCTCCAGCGCCCGCTTGGCGTCCAGGAAGCCGTACAGCTGGATGGTCTTGGCCACAAGTCCGGTCCAGCCGGTCTGATGGCTGGCGCCCAGTCCCGCGCCGTTGTCGCCGTGAAAGTACTCGTAGAAAAGTATGTGGTCGCGCCAATGGGGATCGGTCTGGAACTTCTCTGTTCCACCGTAGACCGCCCGCCAACCGCGACCGTCCCGCAGGAAGATCCGGCTGAGCCGGTCAGAAATCTCCTTGGAAACCTCGAAGAGGTTCATCATCTTCCCGGATCCCGTCGGGCATTCGATGGTGAAATTGTCGCCGTAGTACAGGTAGTAGTTCAGCAGCGCCCGAATGAGCATGATGTTCACCGGCATCCAGACCGGCCCCCTCCAGTTGGAATTGCCGCCGAACATGCCGGTGTTCGACTCGGCGGGGAGATAGTTGACCCTGTACTCCTGGCCGCCGGTCCGGAAGACATACGGCTGCTTCTCGTGAAACTTCGAGAGCGAGCGGATTCCGTAGGGACCCAGGAACTCGTTCTCGTCCAGCATCTTGGAGAGAATCCGGCGAAGCCGCTCCGGGTTGACCAAGGCCATGATCCCGCGGTCTGCCACGCCGAAGTGGCCGGGACCCGTAGGGTGTATGGTGTTCGCTAGCTCGGGCATCCGGCGCAAGCGTTCCATGATCTGCGCCATCGCCCCCGGAATGCGCTCACGCTGCCACTTTTCGATGTTCGTGCTGGCGCACAAGGGCAGGAGCCCCACCATCGAGCGGACCTTGAGACGCGTGGCGCTGCCATCAGGGAGACGAAGCAGGTCGTAGTAGAAGCCGTCCTCCTCGTCCCACATGCCACCTTGACCGGGGCGGTTCATGGCCGCGGCAATATAGTAGAAGTGCTCGGCGAACTTGACGACCATATCCTCGTAGGAGATGTCGTGGCACGCGAGCTCGATCGCAAGCTCACCCATGTTCTGGCTGAACAGCGCCATCCAGGCCGTGCCGTCCGCCTGCTCGAGGTGGCCGCCCGTGGGGAGCGGCGCGCTGCGGTCGAAGACGCCGATGTTGTCGAGGCCGAGGAAGCCGCCCTCGAAGACGTTCTTGCCGAACCGGTCCTTCCGGTTCACCCACCAGGTGAAGTTCAGCAGGAGCTTGTTGAAGGCCGCCTTGAGAAAATCCACATCCGTTTCTCCGCGCAGGGCCTGCTCGGTGCGATGGAGGAAGAGCGTCGCAAACGCATGCACCGGAGGGTTCACGTCGCTGAAGTTCCACTCGTACGCAGGCATCTGGCCGCTGGGGTGCAGGTAGACGCCGCGGAGCATCAGTTTCATCTGTTCCTTGGCGAAGTCAGGGTCCACGATCGAGAGTGGCAGCGTGTGAAAGGCGAGGTCCCAGGCCGCGTACCAGGGGTATTCCCACTTGTCGGGCATGGAGATGACGTCCTCATTCACCATGTGGAACCACTCCGAGTTCCGGGCCATTCGATATCCGTGATGGAGGGGGTGGGAGTGGTGCTCCTCCAGCCAACTGTCGCCGTCGAAGAAGAAGAACTGCTTGCTCCAGAGCATGCCGGCGATGGCCTGGCGCATCACGTTGGCCGCGTCCGGCGAGATCGACGGCGGGGTCACAGAGCGATAGAATTCATCCGCCTCCTTGAGCCGTGCTGCGAAGATTGATTCGAACTCGGGACCGAACGGCACGGCCGGGCCATTTGCGGTCAGGCGCAGACGCACGGTCGCAGATCCCTTTGGAGCGACCTTCAGACGGTAATGCGCCGCCGCCTTCGTCCCGGTCTTCCCGGGATTCACTGCTCCCTTGCGGCCCTGGACAACGAAGTCGTTGATGCCGTCCTTGACATACGGGTCGGGATTGGGGTGGCCGGGAAAGAGCCTGTCATTATTCGTTGTGTTATCGGTGAAGAGCAGCGGCGCCTCGCCTTCGCAGGAAAGGACGAATTTGCCCAGCAGCGAATGCATTGCCTCGACGGTGCTCGTGCCCGAGGTTGCCTTGACCTGCTTGATGTTCGGTTTCCCGGCAGCCCGGTTGGATTCAGAGATCCATGATGCCCAGTCGTTGCGGAACCACAGTGTCGGCAAGAGATGCAGTTCCGCAGCCTCCGGCCCGCGGTTGTGAGCCGTGATCTTGACGAGGATGTCCTCGGGATCACCCTTGGCATACTCGACGAAGACGTCGAAGTAGCGGTCGGCATTGAAGACGCCGGTGTCGAGGAGTTCGTACTCCATGTCGTTGCGGCTGCGACGACTGTTTGTCTCGACCAGGTCCGCGTAGGGATAGGCCGCTTGGGGATACTTGTAGAGATACTTCATATACGAATGAGTCGGCGTGCAGTCGAGATAGAAGTAATACTCCTTCACGTCCTCGCCGTGGTTGCCCTGACTGTTCGTAAGCCCGAAGAGCCGTTCCTTCAGGATGGGGTCCTTCCCATTCCACAGCGCAAGCGCGAAGCAGAGGCGCTGTTTGTCATCGGAAATGCCGGCGATGCCGTCCTCGCCCCAACGGTAGGCGCGCGAGCGGGCCTGATCGTGGGTAAAGAAATTCCAGGCGTCACCGTTCTCGCTGTAATCCTCGCGTACGGTCCCCCACTGTCGTTCACTGAGGTAGGGTCCCCACTTCTTCCAGGGGGCCTTTTGCTCTCGGGCCTCTTCAAGGCGTTTCTTTTCGGCGTCCATGTTGATCTCCTTTCTTCAGGTTAAAAATGCGTTCCGCATCTAAATGGACTGTCGCGCGATCGGTTCAAGCTCTGGCGCTCGGGCATTGGATCTACGGCGCTGATCCAATCAAACGCCGTATGTGCTGTGCGATCATCAGCTCCTCATCGGTCGGTATCACCCATGCGGTCACGCGGCTGCCCTTACGGCTGATACAGGGGCCACCCTTTTCGTTGGCCTCCATATCCAGTTCCAGTCCGAGCCAGCCCGCCTCGCGGCAGACGCGCTCGCGAATCGAAACCGCATGTTCGCCGATGCCTCCGGTAAACACCAGTGCGTCGAGTCCCCCCAGGGCCGCGGCGAGTGACCCGATCTCGCGGCCGACCCGATAGACGAACAGATTCACCGCCTCGGCAGCGCGGGAGTCGGGACTTTCCAACAGCTCGCGCATGTCGCTCGAAATGCCCGAGACACCGAGCAACCCGGATTGTTCGTAAAGAAGTTCCCCCAGTGCGCGGGCGTTCATGCCGTGCCGATCGATCAAATAAAGCAGCACACCGGGATCGATCGCACCGCAGCGGGTGCCCATCATGAGCCCGTCCAATGCCGTGAAGCTCATCGTCGTGGCGACACTTTGGCCGCCCTCCATCGCGCAAAGGCTGGCGCCGTTGCCCAGGTGCGCGACCACGGTACGCCCATGGGCCGCGCGCCGATCCATCCCGGCCAGCACCGAGGCGATGTATTCGTAGGACAGGCCGTGAAATCCGTAGCGACGAACGCCTTCGTCGGCATACTGGCGCGGCAGTGCGAAGGCCTGCGCGACCGCCGGTTGCGTGCGGTGAAAGGAGGTGTCGAAGCAGGCTACATGGGCTATGTTAGGAGCCATCTGTGTCGCCGCTTTGATCGCCGCCACGTTGTGCGGTTGGTGCAACGGGGCCAGCGGGATGAGCGCCTCCAAATCGGCCACCGTTTCCGGGTCGAGGAGCACCGGCCCCGTAAACTTAACCCCTCCGTGCACGACGCGATGCCCTGTCGCGACAATTCGATTCCCGCCGAGCGCGCCGCCCCGACCCCATCTGAATAGGAACTCGATCGCGCCCCGATGATCCAGCCGGGCGCCGGCCTCCCACTCCTTTTCGCCGACGAGGGTCGTGGCGTCGCGGGCCACGAACCGCGGGCGCCCCGGCAGTCCTTCGATCTGCCCGCGCAGAAGGGGCCGGGGCGGGTCTTCGTTGAGAAAGACCGAAAACTTCAGGCTCGAGGAGCCGGCATTGAGCACCAGGATTGCGTCCGACATAAGGTTCGCCTTAAATTTCTAAAACGGCCAGACCCAGTTGGTGATCTCCGGCCGGTCGGTGCCGTGCTCGTGCGCGTAGTTCATGTTGTCGATGATGGCGTTCTTCATCTCCTCCTTTAAATGCGCGGCCTTCGTGCGCAGCTTCGGCACCCGATCGATCACGTCGATGACGAGGTTGAACCGCGAGGTTTCGTTCAGCAGCGCCAGCTCGAGCGGTGTATTGATATTCCCCTTTTCCTTGTAGCCGCGCACATGCAGGTTCTCGTGTCCCTTGAAACGATAGGCGAGCTTATGAATCAGCCAGGGATAGCCGTGGAAATTGAAGATGATCGGCTTGTCGGTCGTGAACAGGCTGTCGAATTCGCGGTCCGTCGACCCGTGTGGATGCTCGGAAGCCGGCTGCAGCTTGAACAGATCCACCACGTTGACGAAGCGCAGCCTCAGATCGGGCACGCGCTCGCGCAGGATCGCGGCGGCGGCCAACGCCTCCTGGGTGGCCACGTCGCCGCAGGAAGCCAGCACCACATCCGGCTCTTCGCCCGCGTCCGTGCTCGCCCGTCCCCAGATTCCGAGACCCTTGGCGCAATGCACGACCGCCTCCTCGATCGTGGTGAACTGGAGATGTTTCTGTTTGTCGGCCACGATGACGTTGATGTAGTCGGTCGACCGAAGACAGTGGTCCGCGACCGACAGCAATGTGTTGGCATCGGGCGGAAGATAGATTCGGGTCACGCTCGAGCTCTTGTTGGTGACCAGGTCGATGAAGCCCGGGTCCTGATGCGAAAAGCCGTTGTGATCCTGGCGCCAGACCGTGGACGACAGGAGTATGGTCTCGGAGGCGACCGAGGCGCGCCAGGGCACATGGTTCTTGGAAATGTCCAGCCATTTGGCGTGCTGGTTGAACATGGAATCGATGACGTGGGCAAAGGCTTCGTAGGTGTGGAAGAACCCGTGCCGGCCCGTGAGCAGATAACCCTCCAGCCAGCCGATCAATGTATGCTCCGAGAGCATCTCCATCACCCGGCCGTCACGCGACAGTTCGCTTCCGTCCAGGTCCTCCGGCAACAGATCCGCCATCCAGGTCTTCTTGCTCGCTTCATAAACGGCCTGAAGCCGGTTCGAGGCGGTCTCGTCCGGACCGAAGACGCGGAAATTGGTCATGTTGTTTCGCATCACGTCGCGCAGGAACTCGCCCAGCGGCTTGGTATTCTCATGCAAGACCTTGCCGGCCTGTTCCACCTTCACGGCGTAATTTCGGAAATCCGGGAGCTTGAGTTCCTTGCGCAGCAGCCCGCCGTTGGCATGCGGGTTGGCGCTCATCCGCCGATGGCCCTTGGGCGCAAGCGCTTTGAGTTCGGGCTTGAGCTTACCGGTGGCATCGAACAGCTCCTCGGGCCTGTAGCTACCCATCCAGTCTTCCAGGAGTTTGAGGTTCGCCGGATTGTCGCGCACATCGGAAAAGGGAACCTGATGAGAGCGCCAGAATCCTTCCACTTTGTGTCCTTTGATTTCCTTCGGCCCGGTCCAGCCTTTCGGCGAGCGCAGCACGATCATCGGCCAGCGCGGACGGAAGGGGTTGTTCGTTTGCCGCGCCCCCTTTTGAATCGAACGAATCTCGCCGATCGCCTCTTCGAGCGTGGCGGCCATCGTTTGGTGCATCACGGCCGGATCGTCCCCTTCCACGAAATAGGGCTTGTAGCCGTAGCCGACAAACAGCGCCTCCAGCTCCTCGTGGCTTACACGCGCCAGGATCGTCGGGTTGGCGATCTTGTAGCCGTTCAAGTTCAGGATCGGCAGCACCGCCCCGTCGCGTACGGGGTTGATGAATTTGTTGGAATGCCAGGCCGTCGCGAGCGGTCCGGTCTCGGCCTCGCCGTCTCCCACCACGCATGCGATGATGAGATCGGGATTGTCGAACGCCATGCCGTAGGCGTGAGAAAGACTGTAGCCGAGCTCGCCGCCTTCGTGGATGGAACCGGGCGTCTCCGGCGTCACGTGGCTCCCGATATGGCCGGGAAAGGAGAACTGCTTGAAGAACTTTTGCATCCCTTCCGCGTCCTCGCTCTTGTCCGGATAGATCTCGGAGTAGGTGCCTTCAAGATAGGCCGGCCCCAGCACCCCCGGCGCGCCGTGACCGGGCCCGGCCACGAAGATCACGTCGAGATCGTGTTTGAGGATCATCCGGTTCAGATGCACCCAAACGAAGGACAGCGCCGGGCTTGCGCCCCAGTGACCGAGCAGCCGGTGCTTCACATGCTCCGTCTTCAAGGGTTCTTTGAGCAGGGGATTATCTTGAAGGTAAATCATCCCGACCGAGAGATAATTACAAGCCCTCCAATAGGCATTCATCAACTCCAGTTCTTTATCGGATAATGGATTTCCCATGACAGCCTCCCAATGATTCCATTTGATTGTTTTCTGCCGCAGACCTCGATTGCTGTGCCTCCAACGTCAAGCCCTCGCCGGTCGGCCTTCCATGGCGTTGGTATATCGGCCCAGGGCGGCCGCGCTGTCGCACATGGCCCGATGATAGAACGCCTGCTGGCCCGCTTTGAGGTTTTCGTTCTTTCCACGCCAGGCTCTGAGTGCCTCGTCCTGCAAGGCCCGCCCGTACGAAAAAGTGAGCTTCCAGGGTTTCGGTCCCTCGAGCTGATTGATCGCGCTCAGATGCATGGTGGCCGCGAGATGATCCTGCCCGCCGGACAGGAAGACGATGCCGGGGACGGCGGCCGGAACATGCCGGCTGAGACAGCGCAGCGTTGCGACCGCCACTTCTTTGACGGAGGCCTGCTTGGCACACTCCTTACCCGATATGACCATGTTCGGCTTGAGCAGCATTCCTTCGAGAGACACCTTCTGGTCGAAGAGCGCGTTGAAGACCTCGTGAAGGACGATGCCCGTCACTTCCTCGCATCGCTCGATCGTGTGCGATCCATCCATGAGGACTTCAGGTTCAACGATGGGAACCACGCCCACCTCCTGACAAAGTGCGACATATCGGGCGAGCGCGTGCGCGTTCGCTTGTACGCAGGTTGGGCTCGGGAGCGTATCGCTTAGGGCGATCACCGCACGCCATTTGGCGAAACGCGCGCCGATTTCGCGGTATTCCTTTAGGCGGTCACGGAGCCCGTCGAGGCCTTCGGTGATTTTTTCTCCGGTCGAACCGGCCAGCGGTTTCGCGCCGAGATCGACTTTGATGCCGGGGAGGATCCCCTGCTTCGCGAGCAGATCGGCCAGCCCGGTTCCCTTCGATGCCCTCTGACGGATCGTCTCATCCTGCAGGATGACGCCGCTGATGAACTCGGCGATTCCGGGTGTGGTAAAGAACATCTCGCGGTAGGCCCGACGGCTGTCCGGCGTCGATTCGATCTTTCGCGCGTCGAGGCGTTTCGTCATGGTCGGCGGGGTCTCGTCGGCCGCCAGGATTCCTTTTCCGTCCGCCACGAGCGACCGCGCGGTCATTGCCAAGTCGGTGGTTTTCATAGGCCCTCCTGTTTTTCACGCCGAGGGGCCCTCCACATGCCTTGGAGTTTTTCCTCGGCTTTGTTTCAATGCCATGGCCAAATCAAAAACGGCCCCGGCTCCCTACGATGTGAGCATGGCATTCCACCTCTTCACCGCCGGGATGTCCCGGTAATAACCCAGGATGTTCAGCGTCGCGGTATCGAGAAGGAAGTGACGCCCCGCCGCGGCCGGAAGTCCGAGCCACCGGGCCGCAAAGACCCTGAAAATATGGCCGTGCGCAAAAAGGGCGACGTTCCCTTCCACCGCGCGGACTCTTCCGATCACACGATCGGCGCGGGCACCGACCTGCTCCGGGCCCTCTCCTCCGGGACAACCGTCGCTGAAGATCATCCAGCCGGGCGCTTTCGTGTGGATCTGTTTCGGGGTGAGCCCTTCGTATTCGCCGTAGTTCCATTCCATCAAGTCCCGATCGATTTCCGCGCGCTCGCCGAATCCGGCCAGGTCGCAGGTCTCACGGGCGCGCCGCAGGGGGCTTGAAAAAACCCGTGCGAAGCTCTCCTTGTCCAATACCGGCTTCAACAGCCGGGCCACGTTCCGGCCGTTTTCCGTGAGCGGGATATCCGTGATTCCGGTGTGCTGGCCGCTCAGACTCCACTCCGTCTCGCCGTGCCGGATGAGATAAACGTGCTGGGTCGGTCTCGCGGTCATCGGATCATCCCTTTTTGAAACGGCCCTCGGCGGACCCCTGAAGCGAAAGCGCGAGAAGGACGATCGAGCGCGGCTGGACGACAAAGGTCGCCTGCGCCACGGCCGGCGCCTTGTCCCAGGTATAGATGTCATCGGGGGACGTCCGCGCGGTGTCGATACACCGCCGCCATCGATGCTTATTCCCCGGTGGGACGGGGGGCAGTTCGAACGCCAACGGTTCCCAATAAGCGTTGAACATCCCGTGGAGGATATATCGTCCCCGGAGGCTGCGCAATGTGAAGGCGACGGCATGCGACGCGTCGCTCCAGTCCGGGTGGTTCAGCGCCACCCCGTGCCACTCGATTTTTGCCCGATCCAGGAGTTGGTTCAGGGTAAGGTTTTTGTCTTCCGCCAGCACGTCACGACGCTGGCGAAACGCCGTCAGCGCTTTGACAAACCGGTGAACGTCGGCATGGCGCTCCAGCAGGCCCCAGTCAAACCAACTGATCTCGCCGTCCTGGCCATAGGCGTTGTTGTTTCCCCGCTGGGTCCGCCGCACCTCGTCGCCCATCAACAGCATCGGGGTGCCGGCCGCCAGCAACTCCAGCGCAAAAAAGTTCTTCACCTGGCGGTTTCGCAGCGCCTCGATCGCCGGATCGTCCGACGGTCCCTCCGCGCCGCAGTTCCAGCTCAGATTGTCGTTGGAACCGTCGCGATTGTCCTCGCCGTTGGCCTCGTTGTGCTTCCGGTCGTAGGAAACCAGATCGTTGAGGGTGAAGCCGTCGTGACAGGTGACGAAATTGACGCTCTGCTCCGCCTCCCGTTGGTCGTGGCCGTAGATGTCGGGACTGCCCAGGAGCCGGGCCGCAATAGGCGACACCGAGCCGTTGTCGCCCTTTAAAAACCGCCGCACGTCGTCCCGGAAGCGGCCGTTCCATTCCTGCCAGGTGTCGCCGACGAAGCTTCCCACCTGATAGAGTCCCGCGGCGTCCCACGCCTCCGCGATCAGCTTCGTGCCGGCCAGCAGGGGATCCGACTCGATGTCCCAGAGAACGGGCGGGTTCGGCAGGGACCGGCCCGACTCGTCGCGGGACAGGATCGAGGCGAGATCGAACCGAAAGCCGTCGACGTGCATCTGCGTCACCCAATAGCGGAGGCTGTCCTGAATCAACCGGCGCACGAACGGCTGGTTGGCGTTCAGCGTATTGCCGCAGCCGGTGTAGTCCGCGTAGCGCGATTTGTCCTGCTCCAGAATGTAATAGAAGTCGTTGGCCAGGCCGCGATAGCACAATGTCGGTCCGTTTTGACCGCCCTCCGTCGTGTGATTGAATACGACATCCAGGATGACTTCGATTCCGGCGCGATGAAGCGCCTTCACCATGTCGCGAAATTCATCGAGCACGGACAGGGCTCCCTTCCGCGAGCTGTACGCATGATGCGGCGCGAAAAAGGAGACCGGCTGGTAGCCCCAGTAGTTCACGCGGCCTTCGGGCGCATCCTGGGGGTCGAACTGAAAAACCGGCAACAGCTCGACGGCGGTGACCCCCAGGTCTTTAAGATAAGGAATCTTTTCGATCAAGCCGGCGAAGGTCCCCCGCTTCACGGGCGCGACGCCCGAGCTGGGATGGCGGGTGAAGCCGCGGACATGAAGCTCGTAGATCACCGTTTCCGCAAAGGGCCGCTTGAGCGGCCGGTCGCCTTCCCAGTCATAGCTCCCGGGATCGGCCACGACGCTTTTCATCGCCGTCGCCGCATTGTCTCCGGGCCGGCTCGCCGCTCCGCGGTTGTAGGCATCGGGAACCGCGATGGCCAGGCCGTAGGGGTCGATCAGAACCTTCTCCCCGTCGAACCTTAAACCAAGCTCCGGCGTGAAGGGCCCGTCGGCTCGATAGGCATAGACCTGGCCCGGCTTAAGGTCCGGGACGAAGCAATGCCAGTAGTGATAGGTGCGGTTCCGGTCGGGATCGAGCGGAATGACCTTCGACGGCTTTTTAGCCTTCTCATCGTCGAACAGCAGCAGCTCGACCCGGGTCGCGTTTCTTGAAAATAGGCTGAAGTTGACGCCGTCGGGATAAACCATTGCGCCGAGAGGGGCGCTCGCCCCTTCTTTGAGAACACCGGGGTCCACCTCTTCCCCTCGTTTGGTTTGTGTCGGGCCAACGCCCTTGCGATTGCGGATCGGTTGAATTTCCATTGCAATGCCCTCCCTTTTGCGATCGCCTCCCCTGATCCGTACGACATCGGCCGGCCAGGCCGTGCCGCCTTACAACGGCACCTTCACCGGCTGCACGGCCCAGATCTCCAGGCAATATTCGTCGATGGCGCGGTCGGACGAGAACTTGCCGCTGCGCGCGGCGTTGAGAATCGACATGCGCGTCCATTGATCTTCGTCCTTCCAGGCGGCACTCACCCGTTCCTGGCAGGCGACGTACGCGGCATAATCGGCCAGGACCAGAAACGGATCGGACCGGGTCAGGTTCTCGACGATCGGGCGGAACACATCCGTATCGCCGCGCGAGAAGCGGCCGGAGCCGATGAGCTCCAGCACCGCGCCCAGCTCGGCGTTGCCATCCATATAGGCCGCCGGCCGGTAGCCTTCGCGCCTGACGCGTTCCACCTCCTCCACCGTGAGCCCGAACAAAAAGAAATTTTCAGCGCCCGCTTCTTCGCGGATCTCGACATTGGCGCCGTCCAGCGTGCCGATGGTCAGCGCGCCGTTCATCATGAATTTCATGTTGCCGGTGCCCGAGGCCTCCTTGCCGGCGGTGGAGATCTGCTCGGACAGGTCGGCCGCTGGATAGATGAGGTGCGCGTTCTGAACGTTGAAATTGGGCACGAAGGCGACCTTCATCCGCGTGTTCACCTCCGGGTCGGCGTTGACGGTTTCGGCGACGGCGTTGATGAGCTTGATGATGCGCTTGGCCATGAAATAGCCGGGCGCGGCCTTGCCGCCGAAGATGAAGGCCCGAGGCGGAATCGCCAGCGCCGGATTCTCCTTGAGCCGGCGGTAGAGCGTGACGATGTGCAGGACATTCAAGTGCTGGCGTTTGTATTCGTGGATGCGCTTGACCTGGATGTCGAACAGCCAGTCGGGATCCAGCTCGGTTCCGGTATGCGCGCGGATATAGGCGGCGAGGCGTTGCTTGTTGGCCCGCTTGACCGTGCGCCAGTCGCGACGGAACGCGGCGTCATCGATCTTGGACTCCAGCTTGCGAAGCGTTCCCAGGTTCGCCGGCCAGCGATCGCCGATCGTGCTATCGAGCAGCTCGCGAAGCCCGGGATTGGCCAGCGCCAGGAAGCGGCGCGGCGTGACGCCGTTGGTCTTGTTGCTGAAGCGCTCCGGCCAGAGTTCGTAGAAATCCTTGAGCACGCTGGCCTTGAGCAAATCGGAATGCAGCGCGGCCACCCCGTTGACCGCGTGGCTTCCGACGGCCGCGAGATGCGCCATCCGCACGCGCTTTTCGCCTTCCTCGCCGATCAGCGACATCCGCGAAACGCGGGCCTCGTCGCCGGGAAACCGAGCGCGCACCTCATCGAGAAAACGTCGGTTGATCTCGTAGATGATCTCCAGATGCCGCGGCAGCAATTCGCGGAACATCGGCAGCGGCCAGGTCTCCAGCGCCTCGGGCAGAAGCGTATGGTTGGTGTAGCCGAAGGTCTTGACCGTGACGGCCCACGCCTTATCCCAGTCGAGCCGCCGTTCGTCCACCAGGAGACGCATCAATTCGGCGACGCCGATGGACGGATGCGTGTCGTTTAGCTGCACGGCAAAATGTCGGTCAAACTGCTCCGCCGGAACTCTGACCAGTTCGAGCAGTCGCAGCATATCTTGCAGGGAGCAGGAAACGAAGAAGTACTGCTGCGCCAGGCGAAGCCGCTTGCCGATTTCCGGCTCGTCGTTGGGGTAGAGCACCTTGGTGACGGTCTCGGAGACCAGCTTTTCGTTGACGGCCTGATAGTAATCGCCGACATTGAAGGCCTGGAAATCGAACGACTCGACCGCCTCGGCGCTCCACAGCCGCAGTGTGTTGCAGGTGTTGACGCCGTAGCCCTGGATCGGGGTGTCGTAGGCGGTACCCTTCACCACCCGGTTCGGCACCCAGCGCACGCGATGACGGCCCTCTTCATCCCGGTCATGCTCGGTGCGGCCGCCCCAGTTGACGTAATAGGAGTTATCGGGCTTGGCGATCTCCCAGGGATTCCCGTGGCGCAGCCACTTGTCGGTGATTTCGGTCTGCCAGCCGTCTCGGATCTCTTGATCAAAAATCCCGAACTCGTACCGTATGCCGTAGCCGATGGCCGGCCGCTCGAGCGTCGCCAGCGAATCGAGATAACAGGCGGCGAGCCTTCCCAACCCGCCGTTGCCCAAACCCGGCTCCTCCTCGCAGGCCAGGATGACATCGAGGTCCTGGCCGAGTTCGGACAGCGCGGCACGCGCCTCCCGTTCGATGTTGAGATTCACCAAATTGTTTCCCAAATGGGGCCCCATCAGGAATTCGGCCGATAGGTAACAGGCCACCTTGCCGCCCCGTTTAAAATAGGTCTCGCTGGTGTTGATCCAGCGGTGCTGCATCCGGTCGCGCACCGCCAGCGCCAGCGCCCGGTAATAGTCGTGAGGCTTCGCTAACGCCTCGAGGCGCCCGATGGAGTGGCGCAGGTGATCGATGACCGCCTGCCGCAAGTCGCCCGCCCGAAGGCCGGCGCGAACATCCGCCTCCGTCCGCGTTCCAACGGGCTTGGGCGGTAATTTTCTCGCCGGCTCCGGGGAAATGTTCGTGTCCATTTTGGTCCCTCCTCCTTATCTCTGTATCGATGTGGCCCCGCGCTTAAGGCGGCTTCGCGGGCCGGTGAGCCTCCTCCTCGTCCGGCGGCGCCGCCGGCGCCGCAAACCAATCCTCTTTTCGCACCACTTTGGGCTGCGCGGGATCTCCCTCGTAAGCCGGCGTCATGATCTGCACGCCGTATTCATTGAAGAGGTCCAGAATATTGCGGTGCATGTCCGAGTAAACCTGCGCCATGGATTGTGCGTTGTCGCAGTAGGCGTTGAGCTCATACGTGACGCAAAAGTCGCCGAGCGACAGCTGCCGGACGAACGGCTCCGGGTTCTTGAGCAGCCCCGCGGTGCGGTCGGCCGCGATTTTCAGCATCGCGACGACCTGGCGCCAGGGCGTTTCATAACCGATTCCCACGGTGGTATGCAGGATCAGTCCGCGCGTTCGGGCAAGGGAGCTGTAGTTGAGGATCTCCGTGTTGAGGATCTTGGAATTGGGCACGACGACCTCTTCGTTCTTGATGGTAGTCAGGTGGGTGACCTGGAGGCGGACCTTCTCGATGTCCCCGACGACGCCTTCGATCTTCACCCGGTCGCCGACCTTGAATGCCCGCCGATACGTGAGCGAGTAACCGGCCAGGATGTTGGCGATGACCGAGGACGATCCGAGCGACACGATCACGCCGAGGAAGATCGAAAGGCCCTTGAAAGCCGGGGACTCGGCGCCGGGGATGTACGGATAGGCCACCACCAGCGCGAAAACCACGACCGCCAATCGAACGATCCGGTAGGTCGGCTGCGCCCAGTCCGCATCGAACCCCGAGATCGTCACGGTTCCCCGTTCCAGACCGGTGAAGAACAGCCGGGCCACCTTGAGCACGTATCGGGTGATGATAAAAAGGATGGCGAGAAAAATGAGGTTCGGCAGGTAACCGATGGCCCCGTGGCCCAGGATGACAAAGGGCTCGAACACCCAGTGGGCCAAACGGTGGCCCGCCGCCCGCGTCCAAGGAAACAGACCCAACGTGAAGTGGAAATAAACGAAGAGCAAGGCGAGGCCGGTGATCAGGCGCAGGGTATGGATCGCCCGCCTTAGCGCGCCCCAGAGCTGCTCCGCATGGATCACTTCAAATGAGCGGATCGTCAACCCGTGAATCCGCGCCTTGTATCGCGCCTCGATCGTCTGTTCCGCACGTCGGAACAGCCGGAATCCCAGCCAGAACGCCGCAATGAAAACCACGGTGGCGATGGCGGCGGCCGAAGTATCTCTCATCAAACTCTCGGGGCTCCGGTCGCTGCGGTACCGTTCGATGGCCTGCCGGATGCGTCGGGCGTGCGTCGCGGCCAGTTCCTGGCGACCCAGTCCTTCCAGGCGTGCGTCGGCGTCGAAGACCGACATGATGAAATAATCCCCGGCCATGATATCGGTTGATGTTTCGGACTCGACCGTTCGCACCGTTTCCGGACTTACGGCGGGGTCTTGAGCCGGGGCCACGATACGGTCGTGGATGGCAAGCGCCCGCTGCTCGGCCGGAAAGGAAGTCGTGCCCCGCACCTTAAACAGCACTTCGCTGTCGAGCTGGACGGGCGCCGTTGCGAAGGCCGCCTCGAGGGCTTCGCGCGAAGCCTCTCCCGAAACGCCTGTCGCAGGCTGGCCCGGCGGCGCCGACCAGGCCGTCAAAGCCGTCGAAGCGGCTAAAGTTGCGGTCAAAACAAAAATTCGTATCATTATAATGGGGTCCTTCACTTCAATTTCGCGCGCGCGAGTCGATTCGATAACGCGCGAGCGATCGAGTAGGGCGCAACGATCAGTACCGGTCCGACTACAAGGGCCGCCCCCGGATACGAAACCCTGAAGAGGATCCATTGAAAAATAGAATCCAGGAGAATTCCCATCAGCAGTAGATTGAGCACGCTCTCGTAACCGCTTCGGACCAGATCGCGCCGTAGCCCCCGGTGGAACAGCACGCCATACAGATACGGCGGCCGCCCCGCCCGCGCATCCGCCAGACCGTTCCAGATGCCGATGATGGTCGCAAAGGTTGGCTGGAGAACGAAACGAAACCGGCCGGGGCCGGTGAGTCGTTTTGGAATATCCTCGATGAACTCGCGCGTAAAAAGGTAAAACCCTCCGCGGTTAAAGGCCTCGCGCAGGGACCCCGGCACCGAGAGCGCGAGCACGAGCAGCGTGAGGCCCGCGAGGATGAAGGTGAGATGCTTTCCCTTCAGGTTCAATTCGACCATCAATATTTCTCCGGCACGAAATTTCTGCCCTTCAACGCAGCCTGATCGTCGTAGGCCCCTTTTTTCGAGCGATCGGGCAGGTGCACCTTCTTCTGGGGCAACTTCTCGTACGGAATGAGGCTCAGGAGATGAGAGATGCAATTGAGGCGGGCCCGTTTCTTGTCGTCCGACCGCAGAATGTACCAGGGCGCCCATTTCGTATCCGTCGCCTCCAGCATCATGTCCCGCGCGCGGGAGTAATCATACCAGCGGCTCCGTGACGGCAAATCAATGGGACTGAGCTTCCATTGGCGCAGCGGGTCGTTTATGCGCGCCTCAAACCGTCGCTTCTGTTCCTTATTGCTGACTTCCAGCCAGTACTTGATGAGCTGAATGCCTCCTTCAACGATATATTGTTCAATCTCGGGACAAAGCTTCAGGAAACGGCGGTGCTGCTCCTTCGTGCAAAACCCCATGACGTGCTCCACGCCCGCGCGGTTGTACCAACTGCGATCAAAGATCACGATCTCACCGGCCGCCGGGAAATGCTGGACGTACCGTTGGACGTACATCTGCGATTTCTCCCGATCGGACGGCGCGGGCAGGGCCACGAGGCGGAAGACCCGCGGACTCACGCGCTCGGTGATCGCCTTGATCGTTCCGCCCTTGCCGGCGGCGTCGCGTCCCTCGAAAAAAACGATCACCCGCAGTCCTTTGGCCTTGACCCATTCCTGGAGCATGCAAAGCTCCGCCTGAAGGCGCTGCAGCTCCTTGGCATACTCTTTTTGTTTCATCTTGGGCCGATCGTGTTCAATTTGTAGTTTTGCCACTGCCGGTCGTCTCCTCTGTTGGCGAAGGCGGGGCCAGGTTTGATTGCGTCCCGTCTTCGGTCTTCTTTTCCTCTTCGGACTTTTTGAAGCTTCCTCCCAGCGCCAGGTATAAGTTAACCCGTTGCACGCGCGCCTCGCTCTGAACCCGAATCAGCGCCGACCGTGCGGCGAACAGGGCGAGCTGCTGCTGCGATACACTTCGAAGATCCACCGAGCCCACGCGATACTGTACATTGGCTAGCTCGAGGGCGCGCTCATTGTCCGTCACGGCGTTCATCAGAATCGTCTGGCGATCCTTGAGCGTGAACTCGGTCGCCAGCGCATTCTCCACTTCGCCGAAAGCGCGAAGCCCCGCCTGCGCGTACTCGGCCAGCGCCTGTTTCTGCTCGGACGTGCGGATCTCCACCTGGGCGCGCAGCGCCCCGCCCTGATAGATCGGCGCCAGCAAGTTCGCCCCGGCGCTCCAGACCGGATTGTTGTGATCCTTGAGGACGAACAGGTCGCTTGAGACGCTGCTGACGCCGGCCGTGAGCGAGATTTTCGGCAACATCGCGGCCTTCGCCTCGCCCACGCGGTCGAAGGCCGCGGCGACCCGCCGCTCCGCGGCGACGACATCCGGGCGGCGTTCGAGGAGTTCCGACGGTAATCCGGCCGGCACCGGCGGGGGCATCAGGTCCAACTTCCCGGAGGCTTCCATAGCCGCGGCGGGATAGCGGCCCAGAAGCAGTTCGAGCGCGCGTAACGATTGTTCGTAGGCGAGCTCAAGCTGCCGGAGGGTGTCACGGTAGCCGTCGAGATTGGCCTGGGCGACGGCGACGTCCAACTCATTGCCCGCGCCCACTCGCAGACGCTGGCGCGCGATGTTGAGCAATTGTTCTGCGGAGGTCACGATCTGGGCGGCGGTTTCTTTCTGCTGTTTGGCCTCGGTCGCGAGGAACCAGCTCTTGGCCACCATGGCGGCGAGAGACTGTCGACCGTATTCGAAGTCCGACAGCGCCGAGGCATATTGTTGGGTCGCGGCGGCGCGGCCGTACCGCACCCGCCCCCAAAGATCGATTTCCCATGAGGCCGACACGAGGATGCCCGTAAGACCGGAATTGTCGCCGCTGAGCTTTCCGCCGGCTCGACCGAGCGCGGTCACGGCCGGATACAGGCTCGCCCCCGCGACTTTCAGGTATCCTCCCGCCTGCTCCACACGCGTCGCGGCCACGCGCAGATCCGCATTGTGAACGAGCGCTTCCTCCACCAGGGCCCGGAGGGAGGCGTCGTTGAAGGTGGCGAGCCATCCGTCGACCACCGCCCCCTCCGCCGCGCCGGGGGCCTTCCACTTCGGCGGCAGCTCCGCGTGCGCCAGGGTTTGCGAGCGAATTTCATCGGCGCTCGGCGGGGGGTTGAGCGCGCAGCCCCACAAAGCGCCGCCCAACAACGGGATCACCGCCAGTGCATATCGGAACGGAATTCGCGATCGCCGGTACGCCACGTTACCCCCCACGACCTAATGAAGCTTCAGGACGAGGTAGTTGGTGTAGGAACCCACGCGCAGTATCACCTTGCGGAGAATATGGATCGGTTCTACATGATGGGTATAGATCGCCGCGCTGCCCAATGCCCCGGCCGCCAGAAAGAGGGCCCGGTCCTTCTCCTCGAGATCGATCTTCACCGGGAAGCGTCCCTCCGGCGGAGGAATAGGTCCCGTCTGAGGGATCGTCCCGCTCATTGGAACTTGACCCTGTCCCTGGGCCCAGACGATGGAGTCGACCTTCCCCTTGATGATCCGGCCGGGATAGGTCGGCAGAGCGATTTCCACTTCGTTGCCCGGCTCCACCTCGTGCAGCTCGTTCTGATGGTAGAGCGCGATCACCTGATACTCGTCTTCGACAAAGCTCATCGCCGGCACAATTGGAAACGGCACGACGAACGAACCGACCCGAAGCTGCAGGTTGATGACCGAGCCGTCCGCCGGCGCATACATCGTCGTTTGCGACAGGTCCCAGCGCGCTTGATCCAGTTGCGCCTGGAGTTGTCGCACGTCGCTTTCATAACGCTCCTCGTCGAATTTGCTTCCCGCGCCGGTCTTCGCGAGGTCGCGCGACTGCCTGAGCCGCGTCTGGGCCAGGGAAAGTTGCGCCTCGATGCGCCGGACGTCGATCTCGAACGGGGTGGGATCGATCTTGAACAGCACGTCACCCTTCTTCATCGGTCGATTGCCCTCGGCCGGCACCTCGATCACACGGCCTCGCACTTGAGGCATAACCTGCACCACGTACTTGATCACGCGCACGTCGTGTGACGATGGGGCGACGACGTTGAGCAAGAGGATCAGGGTGGCGAGCCCGACGATCGGAATGGTGACGACCACCACCTGCGAGGTCGTGTTCCAGGGCAGCCACTTGAGCTTGAAGAAAATAATCCAGACGAAAAATGAATAAATGCCTACCAATAGGAGTTCCATCAGACTTCTCCCTGGCGGGTTTTCATCCGCGCTAATGTTTCCTCGATCTCGGCCAGCTCGCGCTTAAGGGACTCGAGCTCCTCGGCGGGTACGCCTTTTGCGGCCAGTTGACCGATGGCCAGGCGAAGTCGGGCGACCGCCTCGCCCGTGTCGCCGGCCGGCGCCTCGGCCTCGCCTTCGCTTTCCAGGTAGTAATCCTCGTGTTTGTCGGTCCCGTAGGCCATCTTGTGCAGTACGGGTTTTGAGTAGGCCCAGAGCCAGGCGAGCGGCCAAAGCATCCCGCCGAAGACTAACGACAGGATGCAGAGGATTTTGATCGCCTCCTTCTGGGGGTGATGACGCTTCTCGGCGATTTTTTCGGGAAGGATATGGACCATCCAGAATAAATAAATTCCGACAACGGGAACAAATAGGAGGACCACGATGGTCAGGATATCCGCCAGCGTGTCGACGAAGGGCCCCGTCATGGCCCATGCGGATTCCGGAAGGGAGGTCAACAATAAGCCAATTCCGGCCCAGGCAGAGATTTTGAGACCGTATGCCATATTAATGCCGCGACTTATTTTCATCATGTTCTTCATTTTTTCGCCGAAATCGTCAAACCTCCGTCTATGGCCCTGCCGGTAATTGGGGGGGCAGCGACCCCCACAGCTCAGAAATTCCGTTCCACAAGATCTGCACTCCGATGCAGACCAGAATGAAGGCGAAGAGTCGGGACAGCGCTTCGGAGCCCGTCTTCCCCAGCCTCCCTTCGATCCGGTCCGCATACCGGTAGCAAAGGTAAATGGCCGCCGATACGGTCATGCTCGCCGCCAGGGCCCCTAGCATGACCGGAATGGTCCTCGGAAGTATGGCGCCCATCGCGATCGTCACCGAAATCGTTCCGGGGCCGGTCGTGATCGGCATCGTCAAGGGATAAAACGCCATTTGGGCCCAATCCCCCGAACCCCCGCCGATCTCCATGCCGGTCTCGCTCGCCGATCGGGTTTCGTTTAAAAGCCGCCAGCCGGAGGAGGCGAGCACGATTCCCCCGGCCACACGAAGCACCGGCAACGATATGTCAAAAAAATCGAGAAGAAAAGTCCCGACATAATACGACACGTTGATGATGATAAACGCGTAGAAGGCAATCCGTCCCGCAAGAATAATTCGCTGGGCCCGCCCCGCGCGTCGGGTCATCGCAATAAAAAGCAAGGCCATGCCCGGGGGATTGATCACCGGAAAAAGCGCCGCAAACACATGACCGAAGTGATGTAGAAAAACCTTCATCCACTCTCCATGCGTGCACGAACCCCACCTTCGACAGACGGGGCCTGCCCGATCCCGGTCAGGAACAGGCCCCTTGAGCCTGGGTTAAAAATCGTACTTCACCGAGTACTGCACGCGCGTGTCATCGCCCTTGTTCCCGTTCTTGTTCTCGCGTTGGCCCCAAAGGATCTCCGCGCCCGTCATGACCCCTTTCGCCGGGTAAAAAAGCAGGTTCCCCGAGGCGTAGGATCCGTTGTTGAAGGCATTGTCGGCCTGTCCGCCGGAATTGTTTTGATTCTGGCCGCTGTATCCGATGGAGCTGCTCCACTTTTCATTCCAGTAATGATCGTAGTACAAAAGCCACCCAAGCAGCGGCACCGCCTGGCCCTTTGAAAGGGACGAGTTGGGGGCCACATCCGTGCAGCAGTCATTGAAGTAGTTCGCGATGCCCTTTCCATAGGCCAACTGCGCCATAATCTTGTCCTTGCCGTGGGTATTGAGGCTTCCGCTCAGATTGATGCCGCCGCCGAGAACGTGTCCGGAGGTCTTGCTGATGCCAGAGAAGTTTATTAGGTCGGGATTCTGGTATCCGAGCCATCGCACGATGCCTGCCACCTGTGCATGTCCCCAGGGCTGGTTGACACGATACTGCCCGGTCAAATCCGGGTAAGGATTCCAGGCCGTCCATCCTTCCGGGTTGACGGCGTTGCCCACATCGATTGCGGACCCGGGTCCTTCAAGGGCGACCGCGAACTTCGCATGATCGGTGCGCATCGGCGTCCATCGTAACTGGATGTTCCGGAAGAAGATCATTCCGCCCGGCCCCCAGTATTCAATGGTGTTGGGAAAGACGTCCCCGTCCATGAACAGACTGTTCGTCTGACCGGCCAGAAAGGCCCCCATCTCGCCGTAGGCATGGCGGAGACGGATCGTGGTCTGGCCTTCGTCGACCCCGACGCCGAACATGTCGAACTCGAACTTTGTGTGCAGCTCACCCGCGGAGGTCGGGAAGTCGCCCGTAACACCAAAACGCGACTGCCGGACGCTGAAGGTGGTATTGCCATCCTTCCCGCATCCTGGGTCATTCGCTGTTCCGCCAGGACAATTCACCGGGATCTTGGAAGGACGCAAGGCGGCCTTCCAATTGGGATCGACCGTGTTTACATCATAAATGGCATCCAATTGGACAAACCCGTAGAAATTTAATTCCGGTCCCGCCGCTTTCGCAGCGGAAGTGGAGGCCAGTCCTGCGGCAAAAAGGCTAAACGTCAATGCGAAAATGATTGCGTATCGTTTAATCATGTTTGGCTCCTTTATTTATTTGTCCCCCATTGATTTCGATCGGACGTTTATCGTCCGCTGCCGAACACGTTTGCGCCCAGCTGCTCGGCGATGTATTCGATCGCCTTGGCGGAGCGCACGCTGTTCCCGGCATCGTTCACGCGCGGCGAGAAGCCGACGATCGCCATTTTGCCCGGCACGACCGCGACAATACCGCCCCCGACACCGGTCTTGGCCGGCAGTCCCGCCGTGTAGGCCCATTTCCCCGACTCATTATAAAAACCGGCCATCATCATGATGGCGAGCACCTTCGGAACGTACCTCGCATCCAGGACCCGCTCCTTGGTGATCGGGTTCATGCCGTCGTCCGCCAGCGTGGCGCCCATCACCGCGAGTTGCTTTGCGGTCACGCCGATGGAGCATTGCCGGGTGTAGACGTCCACCGCCTCCATCGGATCGGAATAGATGCGATCCGAAGCGAACAGGATGTAGCCGTGGGCCCGGTTTCGCTGGTTGGTAGCCGCCTCGGACTTGTAGACATCCTCGATCACCTTAAGCTTGGCCCCCGAGAGGCGATTTTCAAAATCGAGGATCTTGTTGAAACGATCCTCGGCCGACTTCGCCTTGACCATGCTGACCGCCGCGATCGCGCCGGAATTGACCAGCGGGTTGACCGACACCTGCGGAATAATCTGTGTCGCGAGGATGGAGTTGAACTTCTGGCCGGTCGGCTCGACGCCGATCTTGTCCAGGATCGCTTCGCTGCCCTGCTCCTGCATCACCAGGGCCGCGGTGAACGGCTTGGAGACCGATTGGATGGTGAAGGCATAATCCACATCGCCGGCGGTGTAGGTTTCGCCCTTCGCCGTCACGATCGCGACGCCGAAAAGATCGGCCGGCACCTTGGCCAGCTCCGGGATGTAATCCGCGGGCTTGCCTTCCTTGACATCCTTGAACTTGTTGTAGGCCTCCTGCACGAGGCGTTTGAGGGTCGCGGGATCCGTGGAGACCTCCCCGGCGGTCGCCCGGAACGGCGATACCAGAAGTACCGCCACCGTGAACGTTACCAGTACAGCGGTGCGGTGTAGCCACTTTGGTCTTTCCATATATTTCTCCTTTCTGGTTAGTGATTCGCCATAACTCGACATCACACCTACACCCTGCTTTAAGACTTTATCCAAACTGTGATCGCAACAGCACCATGAAGGTGCCCCACATGGTGAGCAGTATGTTGGCCAGCGCATACGGCACGGTATAACCCAGGACCGGCGTCTGGCTTTCGGCCTTCTCCTGGATCGCGACGAGCGCCGGGGTCAGGGTCTGGCCGCCGGCCATGGCGCCGATCAAAAGCACCGGATGCATCCGCAGAAAATAGCGCCCGAACGCGAAGGCCACGAGCAGTGGAACCGACGTGACCACCGCGCCGCCGAGCAGAAGCCGCGGGCCGGCGTCGCGCACCGCATCGATGAAGATCGGCCCCGCATGCAGGCCGACCACGGCGACGAATCCGGCCAGCCCGAGCTGGGTCATGAGGTTGACCGAGGCGTCTGGAATCTTCCCGAGCGCCGGCTTCACCGAGTAGAACCAGCCGAAGAACAGACCGGCCAGCAACACCCCGACACTGGTCGTCAGCGACAGTTTTAAGGACCCCAGCATGAGATAGGGCAGCCCGACGAACGCGCCGATTACAATCCCGATGCCGAGGAGCATGAGGTTGGTGCTGGCCGTGGGGATTTCAACCTGTCCGATCTCCCGCGCGGCGCGTTCCACCGTGGGCTGCGGTCCGACCAGCTCTATCACGTCTCCGAGATCCATGACGGTTTCAGGGGAGATCGGGATTTCCTGGCCGCCGCGTGTGACCGATCGGACGCCTACCCCGCGGGCCGGCGGCCAGCTGGCCAGCTCGCTGAAGCTCCGTCCCGTGATTTCGGGGTTTGTCACGACGACCCTGGCGACCTCAATCGGGAAATCGAGCAGCTCCGGGTCGTCGACCTCGGGGCCGAGGCGCGGCCCGACCTCCAGGACCACCTCCCGGCGTCCGTAGAGGACGAGGATGTCGCCCCGCTCGACGCGTGTGTCCGGACCGACAGGAATGATCCGGTCCCCTCGACGCAGCCGCTCGACGAACATCCGTCCGTCCGGCCGGATCACCTCCACCTCGGTCGCGCGCTTCCCGATGACCTCGGCGCTTTCGACGCGGTGTGCGCGGAAGGCAAAGCGCTGGTAGGCCGAGGTGACATTGGGGGCGACACGTTTGATCCCGAGCTTCGACTCGAACGCTGCCGCCTCGGCCTTGAGATCGATGCCCATCATTCGCGGCGCGATGGAACCCAGGAACACGATGGGCGCCACCACGCCGAACAAATAGGACAGCGCATCCGCCACGGCGATGTGACTGACGAGCATCTGCCGCTCGGCATCCGGAAGCGGGAGCGCCATAATCGCCTCGGTCGCGGTTCCGATAGCGGCCGATTGGGTCAGACCGCCCGAGAGCAGGCCGGCCGAAAGGCCGAGGTCCAGCCCAAGGAGTCGCGCCATGAAATAGGCCACGGCGAGCCCCGCCCCGCAGTGCACGATCGTGAAGGCCAGCGAACGCAGGCCGTCCCCCTTCAAAGAACGAAAAAACTGCGGCCCGACCGAATAACCGGTCCCGAACAGGAACAGCATGAACAGCACGGTCTTGACGAGACCCGGAACCTCGACATTCAATTGGCCGACCAACAGCGCGGCGAGCAGTGAACCGGTGACGCCGCCCAGGCTGAATTGGCCGAGCTTCCACGACCCGATCCAGAACCCCAGGCCGATCGACAGAAAGAGCGCCAGCTCCGGGTTGCTGCGCAAGGCCGAGACGAACCACTCGATCATGACGTTCGCGTTCCCTTATCGATTGATAGATACCCACGGGCAAGCCCGTGATACTCATTGCGCCGCGCTTCGCGCAAAACTTCATTTACTCCCGCCCGAAAGCGGTGTCCTCTTGCCTGCGCCGCCCGTGATGATCCACCCAGCGAGCAAGGCGAGCGAGAGGGGGAGGCTCCAGTCCGCTTGAGGCGGATGGAGGGGGCGACGCAAGCCCCTATCAATAGGCGTAGAACAGTTCCTGGAGTTTCTTCGGGTCCTTGGTCTGCATCAACCCCAACATCAATAAGATCCTTGCCTTCTGCGGGTTTAATTCCATCGATGCGATCAGACCCAGCTTGTCGTCGTTCACCTCGATATTTCGTGCGACGATCCCGCTGCCGGTGCGCGTCGCACGGACCACGGCCACACCCTTCTTCGCCGCGTCGACAAGACCCGCCATCGCCGTATCGGTCGTATTGCCGTCACCCACGCCGGCCAGCACGATCCCCTTGACGCCTTTCTGGACCAGGAAATCGATCGTGTCGCGTCCGAAGTTGGCATAGGAGTAGACGATCTCGACCCGGGGCAGATCCTCAGGCTTCACGCCATCCACCGAGAACTGGCTTTTCGTGGTGTGGCGCACGCTGTTCGGGAAAAAGAAGTGCGCGATTCCCGTGTTCATCACACCCGCGCGGCCGCGGTTTGGGGATTTAAAAGTGTTGAGTTCGGTGCTGTTGGTTTTCTCGGCCTCGCGCGCGTAGTGGATCTCGTCATTGAGGACGATCAACGGCCCGCGCCCCCTGGCCTCGGGGTTTATCGCCAGCGCCACCGCCTCGAACAGGTTGGCCGGACCGTCCGCTCCGATGGCCGTGGAGGGTCGCATCGATCCGACCAGCACCACCGGCTTGTCGCTCTTCACCACGAGACTGAGGAAGTAAGCGGTCTCCTCCAACGTATCGGTCCCATGGGTGATCACCACCCCGGTCACATCGGATTGCTTCAGCACCGCATTGGCCCGGTCCGCGAGTTTCAGCCAGACGTCATTGGTCATGGTCTGACTGCCGATGCTGGCGATCTGCTCGCCGCTGATGTCGGCCATATCTTTTAACTGCGGCACGGCCTTGATGAGCTGGTCCACCGAAACCTCGCCGGCCTTATAGCCGGGATCGTTCGGGCCCGGTTGCACGCCGGCAATGGTGCCCCCAGTCGCCAACAGCACGATCTTGGGCTTGGCGTAGGCCGCGGGCGCGAGCGCCAGCAGGAACACCAGGATCGGCAGGATCATTTTTATTGGATGCTGTCTCACGGTTTTTCCTCCTTTTGTTTGGCCGGATCATTTCGGCCGGTCGATGGATATTTTCTCTGTGGGTTCCCCGCACTACTTGTTTTTTTGCGACGCCTTCCATTCCTTAACGTAGCCCTCGGCCGCCTGCCTGAGGTACCGGCCGATTTTCGGATAGGTTTCCTCCGGCAGATTGGCGAGCGATACGCGGACCGACCATTCCGGCCCGCCAAATCCGCCGCCGTGCAGAAGCACGACGCCCGACTGCTCCGCGAGACGGAACAGGACGTCCGTGCATTCGTAGTTCTTCCGGAGAAATTTCACGAACTCGGGACCGTATTCCTTTTCGGCCCAGACCATGAGGTCGAGTTCGGCGTAATAGGAGGCCCGGTCTTCCTCAGGGGGCGACGGGAGGTTCAGCCCGTCCCACAGCGCCTTGAAACGCCGGCGCACGACGAGCTGGCAAAGCGTCTTGTAGCTGTTGGCCGTGTCGAGGATCGCGAACAGGGAGAACAGGGCCATCTGGATCTGCTGGGGCATCGACAGGCCGGCGGTGTGGTTGAGCGCGACCTGCCGGCTGTCGGCGACCATCCGGTCGATGAACTTCAGCTTCTCCGGCGCGAGCGAGATGCTGCCGTAACGGCGGTTGAGCGCGGCGCGATCCTTGGAGGACAGTTTCCCCAGCATCTTGTCGAAGATATTGTTCTGGTGAATTGCCACGACCCCGAGCCGCCAGCCGGTGCATCCGAAATGCTTTGAATAGGAATAGACGCCGATGGTGTTCTGCGGCAATTCGGCCATCAACGACCGGAAGCCGGGCACGAAGGTGCCGTAGACGTCGTCGGTGATGATGATCAGGTCGGGCCGTTTGCTCTTCACGATTTTGACGAGCCGCTTCACGGTGCTTTGGCGCATGGCGTAGGAGGGCGGGTTGCTCGGATTGACCAGGAAGAACGCCTTGATCCGCTTGTCCGCGAGCTTGTCGATTTCCTTGTCGGTATATTGCCAGGAATGGCTGCCGTCGGGACGTTGTTCGGAGCCGGCGTCGATGTTCACCACCTTGAAGGCATAGCGGTCGAAGTGAGGGATCTCGATGTAGGGCGTGAAGGTCGGGATCCCGAGCGCGACGGTGTCGCCGCGGTGCAGCAGGCGGTTGAGCATCAGCGAATCGAAGATGTAACACATCGCGGCCGTCCCGCCCTCGACGGCGAACAGGTCGTAGCGGCCGGCGGGCGGCTTGCCGGCGCACAGCTCCCGGACCAGGTATTCGTGCACGATCCGCTCGGTGCATCGCAGCATACGGTCCGGCACGGGATACATGCAGCCGATGATACTCTCGGCGAGTTCGTGCGCGAATGAATCCGGGTCGAAGTTCAGCGTTTTGGTCCCGTAATCGAAGGAGGCGCGGAGGAGCTCGGCCCCGGGAGCCTCCTTATGGGATTCGAGAAAAGATGTGAAGCGTCCCGCGATGCCGTTCTTTTGGGGCATGCGACCGGCATCCGGTATGTTAATACCGCGCCGCGATTCCTCGATGCCGAACTGGAGCAGAGTTCCGAAAGCCTCCCGCGGCGTGGTGCAGATCCAGTTCGGGTTGCCGCGCCCGGCGTTCAGCATCTGTAAATCGCTCTCCCGTTCGCTCTCGGCGGCCAAGGTAATGAGCTTGTCCTTGAGCTCAAAGGGACTCAGCTTTAGCAGCTCACGTTGTTCGGCGCGTGAGGTGGTCGACTTTGATGATTTGATGGCCATCGTAGGATTCTCCTCTCTTTGTTATTACGTCATTAACAACACAATCACGAGCCCCCAGGTGATGAGCAGTATGTTGCCCACGGCGTAGGTCACGGTGTAGCCGAGAGCCGGCGTCTTGCTCTTCGCCGCGTCTTGAATAAGGCCGAGAGCCGCGGTCGTAGTTCGTGCGCCTGCGGCGGCGCCCAGCGTAATCGCCGGGTGAAACTTGAACACGTACTTGCCGAGCAGGACCCCGATCACCAGCGGGACCGTGGTCGTAATGATCCCCGCCAGGAATAGACTCACTCCGGCATTTTTGAGTCCAAGCACGAAGGCCGGTCCGGAACTGATCCCGACCACGGCAATGAAGGTATTGAGCCCCACCGAATTCATCATCCAGAGGGCGGGTTCTGGAACGCGGCCGAAGGTCCGGTACACGGACCGGAGCCATCCGAAGATCAGGCCCGCGATGAGCGAGCCGCCGCTTGTAGTGAGACTCAATGGGACGCCACCGATGTTGATCGCCATGGCGCCCACCAAGCCCCCCAGAACGATCCCGGCTCCCACGAAGACCATGTCCGTCATGTTGGTCGGCCGGTCGGCGTAGCCAATCTCCTTGGCCACACGGTCGACATCACGCTTGGCGCCGACAAGAGTCAGCACGTCGCCGCGATCGACCTGGGTTCCAGGGGTTAACGGCATCTCCAGGCCGCTTCGCATCAGCTTCCGCAAAAACACCCCGCGGGCGTTCTCGGAGGCCGCCAACTCCGCCAAGGTCTTTCCGGCGAGCGATTTGTTCGTCATCACCACATCGAGCAATGTCACCGGAAAATCGAGCAGGGCTTTGTCGTCCACCTCCGGGCCGATGGCGGTTCCACGCTCGACGTGAATCTCCTGTCGGGTTGTTACGGCGACCACGTCGTCCTGATGAATCACGGTGGCGGGCTCGGCCTCGATGATCGCGCCTGCGTGGCGGACCCGGACGATAAAAACGCGGGCCTCCTTGGGAAGGGCCTCAAGCTCCGCAACGGTCCTGTTCACCAGATTCGGGTTGGTCACACGGTAGGCGCGCACATCGAAGCGCCGGGCCGCAGATATGACTCCGGGCTCGGTTTCCCCGCCCGCACCCATCTTCTCTTCCAGCTTTTTACATTCGGCCGGAAGATCCACTCCAAGGATCTTCGGCCCGATAGAGGCCAGGACCCATGCCGACCCGGCCGTGCCGAAGATGTAGGTCACGGCGTAGGCAACCGGCATGGCATTGATGAGCTTCTCCTTGTCCTCCGTTGAGATCCCAAGACGGTTGATCGCGTCCGTGGCCACGCCGAGCACCGCCGAAATGGTCTGGGATCCGGAGAGGAGACCGGCCGCCAGGCCGACGTTGTAGCCGAACAGCTTCGCGACAATTAAGACCGTCAGCAGCGAGGCCACGCACTGGAGGACGGCGAAGATCACCTGAGGGAGGCCGTCGCTCTTCAGGCCGCGGACGAACTGCGGGCCGACGCCGTAGCCAACGGCGAAAAGAAACATGAGAAAGAAAACCGATTTTACTTGTGGGGAGATCGTGATCTGCATCTGCCCCACGACGACGCCCACCAGAAGCGTCCCGGTGACCGCGCCCAGGGAAAAGGTGCCGAACTTGAGCCCGCCCACCCAATACCCCAGGGCCAGCGTGAGAAAAATCGCCAGCTCCGGATAATGTTTAAATGTCTCGATCAGCCATTCCATAAAGCTCCTTTCTCGACCCGCCATCGGCATACCAGGCCGGCCTTAGTGATTTTTGCAGCTCTGGCCGCTCTATAGTTCGGCGGCCTTGGCCTTATGTCTGGCCAGCGCATCGGCTTTAAGCAGTTCGAGACCCTTGACGGCGTTGAAACCGTGAATCTCCTTCACGTCCAGCTTCCGCATGAACGTGATCGTCTCCTGCGTGATCACCTGGCCCGGCACCATGATCGGGAAGCCGGGCGGGTATGGGATCACGAATTTGGCCGAGACCAAGGGCGGTCCGTTCTTCAGCCGATCGTCGATCTCCTGGCTGTTGAGCTTGATGTACTCGCAGTTCGCGGCGTCGTAGGCCATGTAGTAGGCGTCCCGGATATGCCCTTCCTTTGTGGCGCTCTTCGGGTCTTCGCGGAAGGCGTCATGGAAACCACTGAAGTCCGGCATGTCGGGCACGTCCTCCACCAGGGACTTGACACGCGCCTGGAAGGCCGCGCGCTCCGATTCGCCCCCCTCCTGCAGCCGCTTGTCGATCGTGCGCGCCATCTCGGCCAGGGCCTTGATGAGGTGCGCCAGATCGCTTCGGTTATTGTTGATGTTGATCTGCACCAGCACGCTGTTTCGCGAGGTCTTGTTGATCTGGATGTCGTAATCACTCGACAACAGGGCCTTGAACTGTGTCCCGTCGTAGCCGGCGTTTCCGCACAGCAAGGTAATGCGACTCGGGTCCAGGAAAAATTCATCGTCGTCGAGCGCCTTGATCGTGTCCGTCATGGTCCAACCCGGCGCCCCGTAGTCCGCCATGCCCGAGCGGCGGTATTCGGCCGGGATCATATCGGCCGGTGTCGCGGCGCGGAAGTATTTGGAGATGAGCGGATGGCTGTTGATCTCGCGCCGCATCTCGATCGCGAGCTGCGTGGCGCGCCCCACGAGCTCGTAGCCTTCCAATTCCATCTGCCGCCGCGCCACGTCGATGGAGGCGATGATCTGGAGGTTGGGCGAGGTCGATGTGTGTGTGAAGAAGGCCTCCTTGAAAGCCGCTTCGACCTTGTGGAAGTCCTGATCGGCGACCACGATGATCGATCCCTGACGCAGACAGGACATGGATTTATGCACCGAGTCGGTCTCGTACATCCGAAGCCGGACCTTGTCCGGGTCGGGCAACAGGGACATATCGAGAAGACGCGGGTCCTTGGGGTCGAGCTCGCCCGCTTGTTTCTTGAACTCCTCATACCGTTTGCGGTACTCCGGGTCCCGAATCATGGCGCGCAGATCGGCCGCGGCGCCCATCGCGGTTCTCCGACGCAAAAACGGCGAGAAGCGGGCGAAGCCGAACCAGGCCTCGTCCCAGAGAAAGATCAAGTCCGGTTTGATGGCGAGGCATTCGAGCATCGTGCGCTTCACGTTGGCGACATGCCCGTCGAAGGTGCAATTGGTGAGCACAAGCATTCTGGCCCGGTCGAGCTTGCCTTCGGCCTTGAGCCGCAGCAGTGCCTGCTTAATCGGTTTGATCGCGAGGCTGCCGTACATCGAATACTGCGTGAGCGGATAGGCGTCGATGTAGAGGGGCTGCGCGCCGGCCAGCACCGTCCCGTAGTGGTGGGACTTGTGACAGTCGCGATCGATCAGTACGATGTCTCCGGGTCGTACCAACGCCTGGTGGACGATCTTGTTGGAGGTGGAGGTGCCGTTGGTGACAAAAAAGCTGCGGTCGCCGCCGAGGGCGCGCGCCGCGGCATCCTGGGCGAGTTTGATGTTGCCCGTGGGCTCGAGGAGACTGTCGAGCCCGCCGGTGGTGGCGGAGGATTCCGCAAGAAAGAGGTTTGCGCCGTAGAATTCACCCATGTCGCGAATCCAGTTCGACTTGAAGATCGACTTGCCGCGTGCGATCGGCAGGGCGTGAAACGTGCCGATCGGGCGTTGCGCATAGCGTTTGAGGTTGTCGAAGTACGGCGTGGTGTAGCGTTCCTTGATCCCTTCGAGGATGCTCAAATGGATCTCCATCGGCTCCTCGACGCCGTAAAAGACCCGTCGGATCGAGGCGGCCTCGTCGGACCCCGCCAACTTGCCCACGTTGCGGTCGGTGACAAGGTAGATGTCCATTTCGGGTCGCACACGGCGGATTAGGCGGGACAGGGTCGCGCCAAGATCGCCGGTGCGTGCGGCCTCATCGATCGGGACCTGCTGCTGAAGAATTTCCCGCAGGACGGGCACCGAGTACTGGGAGGCGAACCCGAAGCCGTCGCTGATCACGACCGCCTGGAGGTTGTAGTTGAAAATAACGGCCAGAAGCGCATCCTCGAGACTGCCGACGATCACCGGCTCGTAGATGAATTCGTCGTGCTCCCGTCGGATTCTCCGGAACATCTCACGAAGCTCCGGCCAGGTGGAGCGTTCGCCGGGCGAGACCATGAGGATCTCAAAATACGGGCGGCGGCTCTGACCGCGTCCGATGGACGGCGGGAGAATGTCCGGGGCGTGGACTTCGCCCTCGTCTTCGAGTTTCCAAGCCTCGGGATCGTCCCGGTAGCTGTTGGCAAGCAAGGCGAAACTGATACGCTGCACGAGGCGCAGGAATCCGGTCCAGTCACCGGTTCGGATCCGGTCGTGCAGATGCTCCATGAGCCGGGGGCCGGGGAAACCGCAAAGGTCCTCGATCGGCTCCATCGCCGCGAGGAGGTCGGCGGCCTCCGTTTTTAATGGCTCGGTCTTGGACCCGGTTGATTCCGCCAATTCTTTTGCGAGACGGTGAAGGCTGCGCCACCGGTCCACGCGCGCTTCCGAAGCCGTGAAGAAATCCCTCAGGTCAATGGACGGGGAATCGGCGGAGGCCTCGCCCGCCACCGCCGGACCCGTTCGTTTCATGGCCTCCGATGTCTCGTTTTTGCTTTTCATTGTCCCGATCTCCTCTGAATCGCTTCGTTCAATGCCTTAATCAAGGTCTCATCGCTGAACGGTTTGCGCAAAAAGGCGACCGCGCCTCCCTCCAGCGCCCGATCCCGGGTGACGGCCTCGTCATAGGCGGTGATGAAAATGACGGAAAGCGGACTGTGGTCCCGGGTCAGTTGTTCCTGCACATCCAGGCCGTTCAACCCGGGCATATGCAGGTCGAGGAGGACGCAGTCCGGATGAAACGACGGCATGGCATGAATGAAATCGAGGAACTCGCCGCCGGAGGCGAAGGTATGTGTGTTCATCCCCAGCGAGTGCAGCAGCCGCTCCAGCGCGCGACAGACGGATACATCGTCATCCACAACGGCGATCAGAGGCTTGGTTTGGCTCAAGAGGAACCCCGCGCAGTCCACCCGAAACAGGTTCGTTCACTCCATGGATTACAGGGGGCTTATTCTAATGAAAAACGGGATGGGTGGATATGGGACCTTGGTCCAATGGATCGAAAGGGGGAGGATTACGAAGCGGGTCTTGGCGGAAGGCCGATCTTCTCCGTGACGCGCACGAGTTCGGCCAGCGATTGGACCTGCATTTTCTGCATCACGCGCGCCCGGTGGACTTTGACGGTTTTTTCGGCGGTGCCGAGTTCGAAGGCGATTTGTTTATTGAGCAGGCCTCTCACGACCAGGGCCATCACCTCGCGCTCGCGCGGGGTCAAGCGGTGGGCGCGATCTTGAAGGGCCTCGATCTCGGCCCGTTCCGCGCTTTCCCGTTCGGCCCGGGTCATCGCCTGTTCGATGGAGCGCAGAAGGTCCTCATCCCGAACCGGCTTGGGAATAAAATCGACCGCCCCCTCCTTCATCGCCTTCACGCTCATCGGAACATCCGCGTGGCCGGTGATAAAAATAACAGGGTGGGGGGTCTTGGCCGTCCGAAGTTCGCGTTGGAGGTCCAGCCCGCTGAGGCCGGGCAGACGAACGTCGAGCACCAGGCAGGCCGGACCGCCGCCATGAGGACCGCTGTCCAGATATTCGCGCGCCGAGGCAAAGGGCCGCACCTGATGGCCGGCGGACGTGATGAGTCGCGTCAACGCCCGCCGCACGGAGGCGTCGTCATCGATTAGAAACACCGTGGCGGGTTTAGGGTTGTCCAAGATGATCGCTCTTTTCCAGCTCGCGTAGAGGCTGCGAACCGACCCTTCCGGTCCGTCGCCTGTCGACCCGCACCGTGAAGTTAAATGTCGCGCCGCCATCGGGGTTGTTCTCCGCCCACAGACGCCCGCCGTGGGCCTCGATGATGGAGCGACTGATGGTGAGCCCCATTCCCATCCCGTCGGGTTTGGTGGTGTAAAAAGGCTCAAAAATCTTTTCGAGCCTGTCCCCGGGCAGACCGTGGCCGCGGTCGCTCACGGTCACTTTCACCCTGTGGGGGCCGTTCTGTTCTATCCGTACAACGACACGACGTTCGTCGGCCGGGATATCCTTCATGGAGTCAAACGCGTTCAATAAGAGATTGAGCACGACCTGCGTTAACTGAACCTTGTCCCCCCACGCGTGGTGCGGGCCCTGGCTGCATAGGAGCGAGACGTTCACATTGTGTAATACGGCGTCGCTTTGGACCAGCAGCATGACATTCCGGACGATTCCGGCGAGGTCGAGTGCCGCGTATTCGTGCGCTTCCTTCCTGACCAGCGAGCGCAAACGGCGGATGACCTCGCTGGCACGGCTGTTGTCCTCGATAATGTCTCTGAGAATCTCTTGCAGCGTCTCCATGTCGGCCGGGTTGGCGAGCAGAAAGCGCTGGGCGGCCTGGGCGTTGCTCAGGATGGCCGTGAGCGGCTGGTTCAACTCATGCGCCAGCGATGCGGCCAGCTCTCCCATCGTCGAAATGCGTTGGATGTGCGTGAGCTCCTCGCGCTGACGGTCCGCTTGCAATTCGGTCTGCTTGCTCGCTGTTTTGTCCACCACGACGCCTTGCGTCCGGATCAGACGACCCTGTGAATCGAGAACCCCTTTCCCTTTCACCAACACCCAACGCTCCGTGCCACCGGGACGTGACAAACGGCACTCGAATTCAAATAACTGTCCGTTTCCTGCGGCGGCCGTAATCGCAGCGAGGGCCCGATCGCGATCTCCGGGATGAATTCGGCCATAAAGGTCATCGATCTGAAACACCGCCTCTTCTTTAAAGCCCAGGATCGTTCGCAGTGTGCGGTTGGCCCATACTTCACCGGATGGCAAGTCGCGCACCCACAGACCCAAATGACCGGCCCCCGAGGCCAGTTCTATCAAGTTATGGCTCTCCCGAAGGCTCCTCTCGACCTTCCGGAAACGGGAGCGCTGCACGAATAAACCGATGATCAATGCGGTTTGAAACGTTATGATGGCGAGCCCCGCAAGAAGATACCATCGATACTTTTCCCATGCCGAAGGGGTCCGAAATTCCAAGACGCTGCCCGGCGGCAAGCGGTTTTCATCGATTCCCCACCGATGAAGCGCAGTCCAGTTGAAGACGGGCAGGGCGTCCTTATGAAGTTCAAGGGGGTTTGAATTGGCCGATCCGCCTTGAAGAATGCGGCCGGCGAACTCGCCCACCTTTTTTCCGATCGTCTCAAACTGGATGACCGATCCGCCCACGGCTCCGACTTTCACGATCCCCTCAAAAAAACCGTATACGGGAACGCTCGCGCGGTCGACAATCCTCTGCGCGGCTTCCACCGGAACAAAAGATTCGCCCGTGGAATCCCGAAAGATCGTCGTATAGAATACGGCCGTGTCCCGGTCCAAGGAGGAAACGTCCTTCTCCAGTTCCGCCAGGGAACGGTCGGTCCAGAATTCGACCGCAACGCGGCCCTCCAGCGACCGGGCATCTTCCCGAACCCTGTTCAGGTACGCTTTATCAAAGGGCGTGGTGCCGCCGATGACCACGATCCGCCGCACCTCGGGCTGCAACTTTAAAATAAGCTCCATCGTCCCGAGCATATCGGAACGCTGGATAAAGCCGGTTACATTGGGGCCGAATTTTTCAAGAGAGACCTCTCCTTCGGTGAGACCCATCAGAACGATCGGCACGCTCGGAAAATCGGTTTTCGCCAGCTCTGCAAGAAGGTCAAAGCTCACGGTGCATAACGCGACGATCAGGTCGGGAGGATGCGAGGCGTATTTCTCGCGCACGTAATTCAGAAACAGCGGAGATAGCTTCTCCTGGGGATAACGCCCGGCGTCGAGGTATTCGGCGTTAAATTCGACACGCCACTGAAGGGCCGTTCGAATCACAGACTCCGCATTTCTTTGGACGGTTGAGACGCCCGGCATGACGCTGCTTTGGTCCGATAGGATCAGGACGCGTCGGGCCCTCTCGACATCCGCGGCGTTCACGCCCGTTGCGGTGGCCAGGCTCATCCAACACAGCGCGCAAACGGCCATTTTTACAATTCGTTCCCGCATAAGGAAGCTCAACCGGGCCTAAACGAGCCGAAGGGAAGAACCGTCGGCCACGGCTGCGATTACAGATCCATGGGTTGCATCCATGGTATCCTTTGTATCGCTCTTAAGTCAATGCGCCAAGCCTCCGTAGTGTTACTTAGGGTAGTTGGGAAACAAGGCCGTTGCAGGAAACAGGAGGCGACATTCGTCCGACCCTTGTTTTTACACGGTAAGTTACCGACTAGTAATATTACGAGTTGATAATTTTGGTAAAATATGCCTTTTAGGCCCGCCCGGCATGGACCGCCGGACCAAGCGCTCGGTTCAATCTGAACCCGAGCCATGGCCAAGGCGATCCCGATCGTTTCGTGGGTTAAATTTCCGGGTGCTTGAAAACGGAAATCAGTGAAGATGGGACAGCTCGGCGTCTTCCGAAACACGATCTGCCGGGCCGTTTATATCGACCCCGGCCCCCCGGCGGCCGCGCGGTCGGCGAGTACCCGGGCATGGTCCCGGCGAACACGCCCGGCCGGAATGGATGGATCGCCGTCGCGCAAGCGCGAAAGCATCCCGACCTTTTCGCTCCCGGTCACAAGCCAGAGGATGTTCCGTGAACGGTTCAAAATGGGATAGGTCAGGGTCATCCGACGTCGCTGGTGATATATCCCCGTCAGGGCGACATCCCGGTCGGTGATGTGGAGGACCGGATCACCCGGCACGAGTGAAGCGGTGTGACCGTCCGGTCCAAGTCCCAGATGGACCAGGTCGAGCACCGGCGGCGAGCCGGCGATCTCTTTGAGGGTCAGGGCATAGCCCATGGCGGCAACTTCCAGATCCGACGACTCCACCGGCATGGGATGGATTTGCTCCGGAGGCAGCGGGGAATGGTCAAGCAGGCTTTCGCGCAACCGGGTGAGGTTCCGGTCCGGGTGACCCTCCGGGACCACCCGTTCGTCCACCTGCACGACATGAATTTCATCCCAGGGGAGGTCTTCCGAGGCCAGCGCACGAAGCATCGCCCACGGTGTACGGCCACCGCTCATGGCCACGATGAACCGGCCGCGCGCGGCCGCGGCCGCCCGAGCCTCCGCGGCGATGATTTTGGCCGCCTCTTTTGCCACCGCATCGGCATCGGGAAGAATTTTGATTTGCATGAGACCTCTGTTTTTCCCCTCATTTCTCCTGTTTTTCCACGTGTCCGCCGAACTCGAAGCGCATGGCCGAGAGCAACTTGTCCGCGAACCCGGCCTCGCCTCGTGAGCTGAACCGTTCAAAGAGCGCCGCGGTCAGGACGTGGGCCGGCACCGCTTCATCCACGGCGGCCTTGATCGTCCACCGTCCTTCGCCCGAATCCGACACCCGCCCGGTGAAGCGCGAGAGTTCGGGATCTTTGGCCAGTGCGGCGGCCGTCAAATCCAGCAGCCACGAAGCGACCACGCTCCCGCGTCGCCAGACTTCCGCGATGTCGCTCAGATTAAAATCGTAGGAATAATGCTCGGGCTCGCGCAGGGGGGTCGTCTCCGCATCGGCCTCGTGTTTTCTCTTACCGACGTTTGCGGCGCGCAGGATGCCCATCCCCTCGGCGTAGGCGGCCATGAGACCGTACTCGATTCCGTTGTGCACCATCTTGACAAAGTGGCCGGCGCCGTTCGGCCCGCAGTGCAGGTAACCCTGGTCGGCGGTGCCGGGAATCTTCTCGCGCCCCGCGGTGTGCGGGATGTCGCCCGCGCCGGGAGACAGGCCGGCGAAGATCGGATCGAGCCGCTTGACCGGCGCGGCCTCGCCGCCGATCATCAAGCAGTAGCCCCGCTCCAGACCCCAGACCCCTCCGCTGGTTCCCACATCCACGTAATGGATCCGTTTGGCCGCAAGATCCTTGGCCCGCCGGATGTCATCCACATAACAGGAATTGCCGCCATCGATGAGAATGTCCCCGGCCTCGAGATGGGGCCGGAGGTCGGCGATGGTTTTATCCACGACCGCCGCCGGAACCATCATCCAGATCGCCCGCGGTTTCTCCAGTTTTTTGGCGAGATCCGCAAGCGAGGAGGCCCCGACCGCTTTCTCCTGCGCCAACGCCTTCACCGTTTTTGGCGACTGGTCGAAGACGACGCAGCGGTGGCCGTTTTTCAAAAGCCGCCGCACCATGTTCGCGCCCATTCTGCCCAAACCGATCATCCCAATTTCCATATTAGATCCCTCTCACCATAGCCATGGCTCGTTGTGAAGGCCTTCATCCCGCCCCCTTCGAATTCCGATACCGACGGATCAGATGGTTCGTCGAACTGTCATGGCCGAGCTTGGGCGCCGTCTTGCTCTCAAGTTCCGGAAGAATCCGCTGGGCCAGCGCCTTGCCGAGCTCCACGCCCCATTGATCGAACGAATTCAAATTCCAGACGACGCCCTGGGTGAAAGTCAGGTGCTCGTACAGGGCGACCAAGGATCCCAGGATTTCCGGCGACAGGCGTTCGGCGAGGATCATGTTCGACGGTCGGTTTCCCTCGAAGACCCGGTGCGGCGCCAGGGCCGGGGGGGTGCCCTCGGCTTTGACCTCCTTGTCCGTCTTGCCGAAGGCCAGCGCTTCGGCCTGGGCGAAGACATTCGCCAGCAGCATGTCGTGATGGCGGCCGAGCGGGTTGAGCGAACGGTTGAATGCGATGAAGTCGCAGGGGATCAGCCGAGTCCCCTGATGAATCAGCTGATAGAACGAATGCTGGCCGTTGGTTCCGGGCTCGCCCCAGTAGATTGCGCCGGTCGGGTAATCCACCTCGGTTCCCTCCAGCGTCACGTGTTTTCCGTTGCTCTCCATGATCAGCTGTTGGAGATAGGCCGGGAACCGTTTCAGGTATTGATCGTAGGGCAGGACCGCGACGGTTTGAGCGCCGAAGAAGTTATTATACCAGAGGGACAGTAGGCCCATGAGAACCGGCAGGTTGCGCTCGAAAGGGGCTTCGCGGAAGTGGTTGTCCATTCGGTGGAAGCCCTCCAGCATGGCGCGGAATGGCTCCGGGCCGACCGCCAGCATCGTCGAGAGGCCGATGGCCGAGTCCATGGAGTAGCGGCCGCCGACCCAGTCCCAGAACCCGAACATGCTGGCGGGATCGATGCCGAACTTCGACACCTCCGCCGTGTTCGTCGATACGGCGACAAAATGCCGGGCCACCGCCTTTTCATCTCCCCCGAGACCCTTCAACGCCCAGTCCCGGGCGGTGCGGGCGTTGGTCATCGTCTCCAGGGTCGTGAAGGTTTTCGAGGAGACGATGAGCAGGGTCTCCGCGGGGTCCAGGTCCCGAATCGCCTCCGCGAAGTCCGTCCCGTCGATGTTGGATACGAAGCGGAAGGTCAGGGCCCGATCGCTGAAATGCCTGAGGGCCTCATAGGCCATCACCGGCCCGAGGTCGGAGCCCCCGATCCCGATGTTGACGACGTTGCGAATGCGCTTGCCGGTGTGGCCCTTCCAGGCCCCGCTGCGGATCCGATTGGCGAACTCGGCCATTTTATCCAGCACGGCGTGAACTTCTGGAACCACGTTCCCGCCGTCCACGACGATCGAGGCCCCCCTCGGCGCCCGCAAGGCCACATGCAGCACGGCCCGGTTTTCGGTGACGTTGATCTTCTCCCCCCGGAACATGGCCTCGATCCGCTCCCGCAGACGGGATTCTTCCGCCAGCTTCAGGAGGAGCGCGATGGTTTCATCCGTGATCCGGTTTTTGGAGTAATCCAGGAAGAGACCCGCCCCCTCGGCCGTCATCCGCTCGCCGCGTTTGGGATCGTCCGCGAAAAGCTTCCGGAGATGCAACCCCCGGACCTTCTTATAATGGGCCTGGAGAGCCTTCCATGCCTTTCGTCGGGTCAGGGGTGCGGTGCCATGCCGTTTTGCCCGGGGATTTTTAATTTTCATGATGACGCGGCCTCCATCACGCGATCCGTCGTCGGTCTTTCAAGAACCCCCGAGCGCTTTGCGGAGTGTGTCAAATCGCGGATCCATGGGAAGGCCGGATCCGACAGCATCTTCTGAGTGCAGCGCCAGCGCCAGTTACCCTCCGCACGACCGGGGATGTTCATTCGAGCCTCGTCTCCAAGGCTGAGGAGATCCTGTAAAGGAGTCATGGCCAACGCCGCCGGTGAGGACCACGCCAGGCCGATCAGTTCGCGCGCGACCTCCTCGCTTCTCCCAGGGGGGCGCTTTAGATAATCCCATAAATTTTTGCGTTGGTTCTCGGGCAATTCAGCATACCAGCCGCGCGTTGTGGGGTTGTCGTGGGTGCCGGTGTACACCACCGTGTTGGGGACGTAGTTTTCGGGGAGGTAGGGGTTGTCCGACTGGCCGTCGAAGGCGAACTGAAGGACCCGCGTTCCGGGTAAATGCATCTTGTCCCGTAGCCCATTCACCGCGGAAGTAATCACCCCCAAATCCTCGGCGATGAAAGGCAGCGTTCCTATCTCCATCTCCAGCGCATTGAAAAATTTTAAACCCGGACCGCGCCTCCAGCGGCCCGATCGGGCCGTCGGCGCCCCCGCCGGGATCTGCCAGGCCGCCACGAAGGCCCGGAAATGATCCAGGCGGACCACGTCGACGTGAGCCAGCAGCGCCCGAATGCGGTCCATACACCAGCGATAGCCGGTGCGACGAAGCGCCGCCCAGTCGTAGAGAGGGTTGCCCCAAAGTTGTCCATCGGCGCTGAAATAGTCGGGCGGTACCCCGGCGACGACGCGCGGACGGCGATCTTCGTCCAACAAAAAAAGTTCCGGGTTGGCCCACACGTCGCTCGAATCGGGGGAAACGAAAAAAGGCAGATCGCCGATCAATCGGACACCCTTGCCCCGTGCGTATTCCCTGAGGCGCGCCCCCTGACGGAACAACAGAAATTGTACAAAGCATACCCGATCGACCTGGCCGGCCAGTTCCTGACGTGCCCGTTCGAGGGCAGCCGGGTCCCGGCGCACCAGCTCGGCCGGCCATTGGAGGTAATAGGCGCCGTTGTACCGGGCTTTGAGCGCTTGGAAGAGGGCATAGTCCTCCAGCCAATGGGCCTGATCGGTGCGGAAATTCTGACAGGCGTTCTGCAAGTCGGCGTGCGCCTGCGATTGGAAGTTATTCCAGGCCTTCTCGAGCAACCGGTGTTTGAATGAGGCGACGGCCTGGTAATCGACGGCGGTTTCGGAGAAGGATGGGCCTTGGCAATCGTTCGCATTCAACAGTCCGTCCTCGATGATCCAGTCCGGGCTGATCAGTAGCCCGTTACCGGCAAAGGACGAAAGGGATTGGTACGGCGAGTCACCGTATCCGGTGGGTCCCAACGGCAGGGCCTGCCACCAGGTTTGACCCGCCTCGTTGAGTTGGTCGACCCACGCCATCGCGGACGGCCCCAAGTCGCCAATGCCGTAAGACGAGGGGAGCGAGGTGACGTGAAGGAGGATGCCCGAAGCACGGTATCCAGGGGGAAACGGTGGAATACTTGTCGGCCGGGTTTTGTCGATCATGGTCAATCCCTTTGCCGGTCGCGTCCGGGCTTGGATGATTCCAACGCATTGTTGACGATCTTTTGGGCCTCGCTCACAATCGCGTCCAGATGAGCCGGATCCTTGAAGCTCTCCGCGTAAATCTTGTAGAGGTTCTCCGTGCCGGAAGGCCGGGCCGCAAACCACCCGCTGGCTGTCACGACCTTGAGCCCGCCGATCGGAGCACCGTTGCCCGGGGCGCGTGTCAGCTTGGCCGTGATCGGTTCGCCCGCCAGTGTCGCCGCCGTGACCGCCTCGGGTGACAGTTTTTCCAATTTCGCCTTCTGCTCGGGCGTCGCGGGCGTGTCCACGCGCGTGTAGTGGGGCGCCCCGAAATCATCGGTCAATTCCCGATAATGCTCGCCGGGATCCCGGCCGGTGCAGGCGGTGATCTCGGCCGCAAGCAGGTTCATGACCAGGCCGTCCTTGTCGGTCGTCCAGACCCGGCCGTCGCGTCGTAAAAAGCTCGCCCCGGCGCTCTCCTCGCCTCCGAAGCAATACGAGCCGTCGAACAGTCCGGGGGCAAACCATTTGAAGCCCACCGGAACCTCGGATAGACGGCGGCCGAGCTTCTGCACAACGCGGTCGATCATGCTGCTGCTGACCAGCGTCTTGCCGACGGCGGACTGGACCGACCAGAGGGGACGGTGCGTGAGGAGATAGCGGATGGCGACCGCCAGATAGTGGTTGGGGTTCATCAAGCCGGAAGAGGGGGTGACGATCCCGTGGCGGTCCGCGTCGGCGTCGTTGGCGAATGCCAAGCGGTACTTGTCCTTCAGCCCGACGAGCCGGGCCATGGCGTACGGGCTGGAACAGTCCATTCGGATCCGCCCGTCGTAATCGACCGTCATGAAAGAAAAGGTCGGGTCGATCGCGGGATTGACGACGGCGATGTCGATCCCGTAAATGGCGTTGATCGGTTCCCAATAGGGTTGGGCGGCGCCTCCGAGCGGGTCCACGGCCAACTTGAGCCCCGCCGCGCGGATGGCGTCCAAATCGATGACGTTTCGCAGGTCGTTGACGTAGGGCAGGAGGAAGTCTTCCTGTCGGAGGGTCTCCGCTTTGATCGCCGTGGAAAACGGCACGCGCTTGACCCCGGCGTTGCCCTTTTGTAAAAGCTCGTTGGCCCGGTCCTGGATCCAGTGCGTGACCTCGGTTTCGGCCGGTCCGCCGTGGGTCGGGTTGTACTTGAATCCGCCGTCCTCCGGCGGATTGTGCGACGGCGTAACGACGATGCCGTCGGCCAGGTGAGTCTTGCGGCCGCGGTTGTAGGCGAGGATGGCCCGGGAGACCGACGGCGTCGGCGTCACCCCGTCCTCCTTTTGAATGACGGTCTCGACGCGGTTGGCCGCCAGGACCTCGAGCGCGGTCCGCTGGGCCGGACCGGACACCGCGTGCGTGTCCTTGCCCATGTAGAGCGGGCCGTCCGTGCCCCGGCTGTGACGGTAGTCGCAGATCGCCTGGGTGATGGCCAGGATGTGGGCTTCGGTAAATGAGCCGCGCAAGGGCGAGCCCCGGTGCCCGCTGGTGCCGAAACTCACCCGCTGGTTGGGATCCGCGACATCGGTCCGCTTCTCGTAATAATCGCGTTCCAGCCGGGCTACGTCCACCAACATCTCTTTTGTGGCGGGCTTGCCTGCCAGGGGGGAAAGCGCCGTCATTTTTTCTTCCTCCCGTATCCGACCATCCAACAAAGATTATAGGAAGGGAGGGGTCCCAGTTTCAACTCGCAAAAATACGGGGCTTCAGGAAACGTGGTTCCGAGAATGATTAGGATGCACTTCGGGATCGATCGAGAAATTTAAAATACACCCTTCGCCTGAATAGGCCTCACGGATTCCATAAAGTCACAACTTAAACGTCAATCCCACGGTCAGTTCCCCCTGAAGGACCCCGCCGCCTTGCACCCGAATGGTGCAGCCGCCGCCGGAGCAAAAGATCGTGGTGTTGGAGTTTACCGCGGTGAAGATGCCGCGTGCATCAAACCGAAGACCGAGACGTTCCGTCAGGGGGATCTTGGCCCCTCCGCCGAGGGCCAGCGAAAAATGATATTCCGTGGACCGATCCGCCCCCTCCGGGTCCATACGGGTGAGACCGAATGTCCCCGCAACAAACGGTCGGACGCGATCCCCTTCGAGCTCATAGAGGCCGCCGATGTGGTAATAGTCGACGGTGAGGTCGAAATTCGGATCGCCGGTGACCGTCCCCCCTTCCGAAAGCTTGGTTTTCTGGCGACTCAGGTAAACCTCGATCTGTTTGGCGGGCTCAAGGTCGAAATCGAGCATCAGACCGAAGCTCCCGGATTCATCGATCCCGATTCTCTCGCCGGTGTTGGCGTCCTCAAACACACCGCCGAATCGAAACCCTGCGAAGGGGGTGATTTCGATTCCCGAGGCCGCGGCGGCCGCTCCGGGGAGCGACCCGACAAGGATTATAATTATGGTGAAGAGTAATAACTTCGGCAATGGACGACGACCCTATCCTTTTCCGGCGCTGGGAGCCTTGTCCGCATCTTAAACGACCGGCCTTCCGTTTCAACTCGGGGAAGCACCGCTTAGTAAATTTACCAGGTCGGAGACGCCGGGCAGTCGCCGGCTCGCTTCCGGGGCCTTGAATTTGAAATTACGGGGCTTGAAATCGGCCGGGTGAACTATTGGCTGGGGGACGAGGATTCGAACCTCGATAGACAGAGTCAGAGTCTGTCGTCCTGCCATTAGACGATCCCCCAACCTTGTATGATCTATGATAACGGTCTTTGAAATGGCCGGACATGGACCGACGGGGGATCATTCTGAGGCATCGGGGGGGAGCATGTCAACCGGTTTCTTTGGTCAAGCGATCTTTCGGTCCTTTTCCGGATCCTCGATCCGGCCGAATTCCGTCGGCTCCATTTTCACTGCTTTTCCACGAGGCGATTCTGCGACAGGTTTTTCATTATGATTTTTACAAACGATCGCACCTCCGTTTCCATGGGATCGCCAACGAGCGTTTCGGTCATGACCGACCAGATCAGGTGTTGATTGCTGACGTCGTAGAGTTGGGTTTCGACATACAGGATGTCCCGCTGGACGGTGTATCCGGGGGTGGCCTGGTAATAGTCAAAGCCTCTTGAGTAATAGTCATTCCAGCCGGGATTGTACGCTCCGGGATGTGTGGCGTACACGCTGCCCGGATAGTAGGTTTCGTAGGATTTCTTGTCCACGAGACGGGTGATTAAAACCGTATCCGCATGGATTTTTTCCGCCGCGGCCGCGATTTCCTCTTTATCAAGCTTCCGGTCCAGCGGGAGCAGGCTGTACCCGGGAACCGCCTCGATGCCCCGGGTTTTCAGTTGCCGAGAGAACTCGTCCTCGAATACCCGCAGGAGGGTGGGTTTCCCGGTGACGAGTAACACCAGGGCTTTTTGGGGGGTTTGGGTATAGGCGTCGTCCCTCCAGGCGGCCGTCACTTGCGTGGAGGCGCAAGAGGAAAGGAGGATCGCCCCGAATAGGGTCATGGCGGCCGATAAATATATAGTTTTCATCATGATTATCTCCTTCAAGGAAAATTCGAGCGTGAAGAATCGCCTCACGCGGTTAATTGGGGGCTGAACGTATGGATGGGGACACATAGTTTCCCCCTTTCATCACGGTTTCCACGGCCGGAACGAGATCGATGACGGCTGTCCGTTTAAGCACAACCCCTTTGGCCCCGGCGGCAAGGCACTCATGAAGGACCGCTTGATCGTCATGGACGCTTAAAACGATGACAGGAATTTCAGGGCGTAATCTTCGAAGGAGGCGGACCACATTGGCCTCCGACGCTACGGGCATGGAGAGGTCCACGATGATGAGGTCGGGCGCGGCCCTGGCCACGGCGTCCACCAGGGATTTTTCATTCACAACCATATAAATCACATCCACCGAGGCTTCCAGGAGGTCCCGGAGGCCCTCCAGCATACCAAGATGTGAATCGGCCAAAAGTATTCGGGGCCTTTGCATTCTCCTCCGTCCTTTCAAACGGGCTCCGACAGTCCGCCTGAAACGTCGCCATCAATCGTGAGTGATTTTATGTTGTATGCGAAGATGTACTAGAGATTGGCAGGGAACACAACTAGGGAAAATACGGGTTTTTCGAAAATAATGTCCTCAAGGATCACTTCAAATAGAGACAACCCGGTGCTTGATCGCATAACGGATCAAATCGGCCCCGTTATTAATTCCGAGGTCTTCCATCATTCGATATTTGTGGAATTCCACCGTCCTCACCGAAATATCCAGAATCGTGGCAATTTCCTTGGCGGAATGCCCCTCGGCCAAAAGCTGAAGGACCTGACGCTGTCTCGATGTGAGCTGGTTGAGGGTATCCCTATCCCGGTGGGACCCTGCCTTATAGGACTGCATCAGCTCTCCGGCGATCAGCGGCGTCACGTAGGTCCGGCCTTTCAGCGATTCCCGGATGGCCGTAATAAGTTCCTCGGGGGCCGAATGTTTCAGGACATAACCCGAGGCGCCCGATTCGAAGGCCTTCACCGCGTAGGCCACATCGGGGTGCATGGTGAGAAAGACAACTTTGACATTTTCTTGAGTGTGTTTGAGAAATTGAACCGCTTCAATCCCGTTTAACCCGGGCATGCTGATGTCGACCACGATGACATCAGGGCTAAGTTTCTGGGCGGAGTTGATGAGCTCGCGCCCATCTTGAACCGTCCCAACAATATCAAATTCGGGCTCCAGAAGACTTTTCAGTCCCTCGATCACAATTTTATGATCATCGGCAAGAATCACACGCGCCTTCGTCATGGGTTTTTCTCCGGGAACGGAACAAAGACTTCCACCACCGTGCCTTTCCCCGGCTCCGAGTTTATGGACATTGAGCCATGAATTAAACGAACCCGCTCTCTCATACCGGTGAAGCCGAGGCCGGCCTTATGTCTTACTTCGTTCATGTCGAAGCCTGTCCCGGCGTCCCGAACGGTGAGACGCAGGCCTGCCGGTTCGCCGGCAAGGGAAATATGGGCCTCCTCGGCTTTGGAATGTTTGGCGACATTCCGGAGGCCTTCCTGAATCACCCGGTATATGCAAAGTGAAATATCCTGCGGAATCGGTCCCGGAATTGACTCGGGGGAGAACGATACGACGATGCCGGTGCTCTTGGCAAAGGCGTAGCATTCCGCCTCAATGGCGTGGATCAATCCAAGATCGTCGATAATGGAAGGATGGATCTGGCGAGAGAGGTTATGGACGTCTTCGGATATCTTGATCAATTTCTTTTTGATATCCGCAAGCTTCTGATGAACCTCCGGAGGGCTGGCCGCGCACTTTTGCTCAAGCAATCCGGCGTCGATGGCCAGGACGGCCAGTCTTTGCGTCAAGTCATCATGGAGATCCCGGGCCAGCTGTCGCATATCTTCTTCCTGCGACGTCAACAACCTGGAGGCCAGTTTCTGGAGGTCGCTCTGGCTCCACCGAAGAGCCGCCTCGTTCTTTCGCAGGGTTTCTTCCATCTCCTTGCGATCGGTAATGTCGATACAGGACCCGATGTAACCAAGGAAAGTGCCTTCGGAAAACAACGGGCTGCCCGTATCAAAGATCCAGCGATAATGGCCGTCCGCGCGGCGGAGCCGGTATTCCATCTCAAAGAGTTCTCTCCGGTCGAATGCAGTGATATAGGTATCGAGACACCGGTGAAAATCGTCAGGGTGAACCCCATCCGCCCACCCGTTTCCAAGCTCCTGTTCCATTGTTCGTCCGGTGAAATCAAGCCAGCGCTTGTTGAAATACGTGCAGAGCTTATCAGGCCCCGCCATCCAGATAAGCACGGGTGCGCCATTGGCAAGAGTCCCGAACCTCTCCTGCATGGCGCCGGTCTTGAGGATGGAACGCCGGAGCCTTGCGCGGTAATATAATACCGCAAAAATTAAGATGACCTGTAGGAATCCAAGAGCGACAAACCCGATCATCGAATGCCACCTGGAATCATATAAGCCGCGGGCTCGCCGGAGGACTCCCCGAGGGCGAGCCCGTGAGGATTTCCTATTTTTTCGGCGGGAATTGGTTCAGGATTTCGTTCACCGCTTCATCGATGAGGGCCTTACGTTTCGTCGGATCCCCTACGATGCCGACCGCCGTTCCGCGCCAGACCACTTCCTTTGAGTCGGCCTTGATGATGTCCAGCACCAGCGTCCCTTCCCTGTACCGGTCGATCGTTATTCCCTGATTGCAAATCCGAGTTCCGCAATAGTAGTCTGCCACCCGCGGCTCCACCTTGTCCTCGACCGACGCGTGGTAGGCCAGAAAAAAATCCGGGTTCTCCCCGCTTCGTTTTACGTATCCGCGCTTCGTCATTCCATTTTCCACCGCCTCTTTGATCAGTTGGCCCACTTGTGCGGCAATGGCCGTCTCCGGAGGTTTGTCGGTTATTTCGTTCCGGGGCATCCAGTCATAAGTCCTCATCTGGGAAAAATTTACGGTTGGCTCATAGGCCGAAGTGACCGTGAAGGAACTACAGGCCGTCGCCCAGGTCATCATGCTTAAAAAGAAAAATGTGCGGACTCTGTTCATGAATTTATTCTTTTTTTCGTCCCGTTCGAGATTCGGGTTGCCAACGAATTTAAAAGCAAGGGGCTCTATTTTGAAATACCCGGGCAGATCAAGTCAATCGCTTTCTTGCGGGATAGCTTCGGGCACGGATGCGGAAACGGTTTGGCAACGTGCGGACGAATTCAAAAATCCTGGACGTCATCTGTGCGATGATGATGCGGCATCAAATTCCGTGAGGTCGCCTTCATTGTTTCGGGGGAAAGTTTTGAAGCAGGCGGCCGACAGCTCCTTCAATCGCCTCCTGTCTTTTGGACGGATCCCCGATCAACCCGACCGCCGTACCCCGCCAGACCACCCGGTTTGAATCGGCCTCGATGATGTCCAGCACCAGCATCCCCTCCCTGATTTTTACCAAATCGATCCCCTGCGGACAAATACTTTCTCCACACGAGTAGGTGATCGCCCTCGGCTCCATCTTTTCCTTAACTTGTGCGCGGTAGGCCACAAAAAAGCCCGGTTTTACACCCGCTCTGTTTTCTTTCTCATAGCCGCGGGCGGCCAACTCTTTTTCCACCGCCCCCTCGATGATATAGCCCACCCGCCCGGCCGTGATCACCTCCTGAAGGTTATCACTGTCCTTCGGTCGTTGCACCCAGGCGTAGGTCTTCAATCGGGCAAAATTGATGCCCGGCTCGTAGACCGTGTTCACCGTAATTGTGGAGCAGGCGGCGGCCCAGGTTGTAATATAGAACAGTAAAAGAAGGTGGAGCCCTTTCATCGCCCTGTTCGTATTTTTCGTTGACAAGTCTGTGAAGTGGCGCCGGTTCTTTTTTTTTCCCGGGCCCCGCGGGATCCTTTTTTATTTGGGAGGAAACACGCTGAGCAACTGACGGACCGCCGTTTCAATAATTTCCTTTCGTCTGGACGGATCCCCGACCTCGGCGACTGCCGTTCCCTGCCAGACCACATCGTTGCTGTCGGCCTGGATGATGTCCAGGATCAGCGTTCCTTCCCTGACCTGATTCATATCCATTCCCTGGCCGCAAATTCCCCGCCCGCAGTTGTAGGTCACGACTTGGGGTTCAACTCTGGTCTGGACGCGGGCGTGATAATTCAGGTAAAAGTCGGGTTTCCCGGCGGTAGATTTATTGAATCCTCGTGCCTCCAGCCCCTTCTCCACCTCGGACTCGATCATCTGGCCCACCTCCGCGGCGGCCGCGGTCTGTTGAAGGTTTTCGCTCGATGCGGACTTCGGCATCCAGTTGAAGGTCTTGAAACGGGCGTAGTCGAAGTTTGGGTCATATTTGGCGCTTGATTTCACCGTGACCGTGGAACAGGCGGCGGTTCCGATCATCGATCCAAGCAAAACAAACAATCGCAATCCCTTGATTACACCCTTCGCGTTTATCATGAACACCTCCATCAAAATCCCCGGTTCGGTGCAAGGGCCTTCATCTTTTGTTGAAAAGCAGCTACTTCGGGTTACGGGTCGTGATCCAGTCGGTCGCTTGTTTTAGACGGGCGAGGCTGCGCTCCTTCCCGAGGATCTCCATCACCTCGTAGATTCCGGGACTCACCGTGCGGCCGGTGAGGGCCACGCGGACGGGTTGGGCCAATTGGGCCAGCTTCAACCCGTTCTGGTCAAGAAGCCCTTTAAAGGTTTTTTCCAGCTCCGGTGCAGAGAAGGCCGCCGCGGCCTCCAGTCGGCTCACGAGCTCGATCAGCACCGGCCGGATTTCCGGCGTCAGGAATTTGGTCCGGGCGGATTCGTCATAGGACAGGTCTTCTTTGAAGAAAAAGGTGGTCCCCTGCGCCAGCTCGATCAGCGTGCGAGAACGCGACTTGACCGCCGTGATAACCTTGTCCCTAACGAGGTCATCCATCGCTTCGCCGGTATGTCCCTGCCCGGCCAGAATAGGTTTGAGCAATTCGGCCAGCCGCCGGCTGTCCGCCTCATGGATATAATGACCGTTCAACCAGAGCAGCTTTTCCGGGTTGAAAACGGCAGGCGAAGAGGTGATGCTGTCGAGGGAAAATTTTTCGACCAGTTCCTCCCGGCTGAAGACTTCCTGGTCGCCGTGCGACCAGCCCAAGCGGGCCAGATAGTTGATGAGGGCTTCCGGGAGATAGCCCTGCTCATGGTACTCCCCCACCGAGGTCGCGCCGTGACGCTTGGAAAGGCGGCTTTTGTCCGGACCGAGGATCATCGACAGATGCGCGAATTTCGGAAGGGCATAGCCCAAGGCGTGGTAGATCTGGATTTGACGCGGGGTGTTATTCAAATGATCGTCCCCGCGGATCACGTGGGTGATTCCCATCAAGGAATCGTCCACCACGACGCCGAAGTTGTAGGTCGGGACGCCGTCGGAGCGGAGCATGATCAGATCGTCTAACTGCGCGTTGTCGAACCGGACGAGGCCCTTGACCAGATCGTTCACGAGGGTCTGTCCGGTTTGCGGGGCCTTGAACCGAATCGCGGCCGGGAGGTCCGGAGCCGGGCCCTTCCGATCCCGACACCGTCCGTCATAACGGGGAATGAGCTTCCTGGCCTGGGCTTCTTTTCGCCGCCGCTCCAGTTCTTCCGGCGTGCAATAGCATAGGTAGGCCTTGCCCTCTTTGAGGAGGCGGTCGGCGTGCTCCTTATAAACGGGGAGACGGTCCATCTGCCGTACCGGCCCTTCGTCCCAGTCCAGCCCGAGCCAGCGCATGCTGTCGAGAATCGTGTGGATCGATTCTTCGGTGGATCGCGAGCGGTCGGTGTCCTCGATCCGAAGGATAAAGGTCCCCTTGTTGTGCCGCGCGAAGAGCCAGTTGAAGAGCGCCGTTCGGACGCCGCCGATATGGAGATACCCGGTCGGGCTTGGCGCAAACCGGACCCTGACTTTTTCGTTGGCGGAGGTTGTCATGGCCCGGATTATCGCACGGACCCGGGGATAAAGTAAAGAAGAGGCTAAATCGCAGGCGGCCCCGCCGCTTCGCTCTCGATGTAAGAGTTGCAAAACTTCCGCCTTGACAAGATTCGACAATTCTGATTAGATAACGGCTTTGTTTGCCCACGTTCGGTGGGGTTCGTATGGCGGATCCGCAGGATCCATTTCGTCAGGGATTGTCCTTTGCGGCCCGGATCGGCGTCGAGCTGGTAGTCTCAACGGTGGTGGGCGCCGCTTTGGGATACCTCTTGGACACTTGGCTTGGAACGCGTCCCTGGATCATGGTCGTGGGTGTTTTCATCGGGGCCGCGGCGGGATTTCGCAGCATCTATCAAATGGCCACTTCCGGGGATCGGCCCGGCGACAAGAAAGAGCGTTAAACGGACCCATGGAAAATCCGCTTGATCATTTTATATTGCATCCTTTGATCCCGATCCATCTCTTCGGATTCGATCTCTCGATCAATCAGGCCGTGGTGATGATGTGGGTCGTGGTGGCGGCGGTATCCCTGTTCTTCTGGGCGGCCGTTAGTCAGCGCCGCCTCGTTCCGTCCAAGATTCAGAGCCTGGCTGAGATGAGCATCGAGTTCCTTCGGGGCTTGGTGATGGAAAATATGGGCGAGCAGGGAATGCGTTTCTTCCCGTTCATCGTGACGCTGTTCTTCTTTATCCTTTTCGCCAATCTGCTCGGGCTCATTCCAGGGACCTACACGGTCACCAGCCAGATCATGGTGACCGCCTTGTTTGCGATCGTGGTCTACCTGATCAGCCTGGTCGTGGGATTTATGGTCCACGGACTTCATTTTTTCAGCATCTTGGTGCCGCCGGGCACGCCGGGATGGCTTCTCCCGCTGATGATTCCGATCGAGGTGGTGAGCCAGGTGGCCCGGCCCGTAACCCTGGCCGTCCGGCTCTTTGCCAACATGACGGCGGGGCACACGATCCTGATTGTCCTGTTCAGCCTGATGCTGGCGGGGGGAGCGCTGATCGGCTGGCTGCCCTTCGCTTTTACCGTGGCGGTCTATATCTTGGAAGTGATCGTCGCCTTCATTCAGGCGTTTATCTTCACCATTCTGGCGACGGTTTATCTGGGCGATGCCATCAAATTACATTAATTGAAAGGAGAGGGAAAAACCATGGATGCAAACGCAGCAGCGTTATTGGGAATGGGCCTGGCCGCGGCCGGGTTCGGCGGCGCCGGAATCGGCATCGGCTTCATCTTCGGAAAGATGATCGAAGCCGTGGCCCGGCAGCCCGAGGCCGTGGGCAAGGTCGGGAAGTATATGTGGATCGGGTTCGCGCTGGTCGAGGCGATCGCGCTGTACGGCCTGGTGGTGGCCTTCATCATCCTGGGCCTTCGGAAATAACCCATGCCTCAATTCGATACCCATTTTCTGTCTCCCTTGCTTTTCTGGTCGATCGTTTCCTTCGGCATACTTCTCTATCTGCTCAAGCGCTTTGCACTGCCGGGGGTCCTTGAAATGCTGGAGTTGCGGGAAAAAAAGATCAAGGACAGCCTGGATCAGGCGGACCGACTTAAACAGGAAGCGCACCAGCTTCTGAGCCAGTACGAGGCGAAACTCAAATCAGTCCACGAAGAGGGCCGGGCGATATTGGAAAAGGCGCGAATGCAGGCCCAGCACCAGCTCGAGGAAAATGAGCGGCGGATGGAACAGGAGACGCAGCGGATGCTGGCCGAGGCCCGTTCCGAAATTCAACGGGACCAGCAGCAGGCCTTGCAAGAAATCCAGCGCACCGCCGTGGATCTGACCCTTCTGGCGGCCGAAAAGGTTTTGGCCCGAAGTCTGACCGATGCGGACCACCGGCGGTTGGTCGACGAGGCGGTGCGGGAAATCACCCCGCCGTCCAAGCGATAGCCCCGGAGGGTCAATACGGACTCATGCTGGCGAATCCCGAGGGGGGCTGCAAGAGCCCCGGATCAACCGGGCCCGTCTGGACGGCCTGGAGATCGATGACGGCCAGCGTGGAATTCGGTTCGAAGTAGGCGATGCGAAGCGTTTGCCCATTCAGGTCGCGGGCTTCCCACCGCAAGGTGTAATCCTTCCCGAGATCCTTCCGGTCCTTGATCGAACGGACGAGGAGGACGATGTCGCAAGGATGTCCGTCAATCCGGTCCTCCCTTAGAAGAAACCGCGTTTCAATCAACTCCGGGTGGTCCTCTTCCGGAATCAGTCCCTCGCGTTGGGCTTTAAGGGACAACCGAGCGGAAATCGGCGTATCGAAATAGATCTTGTCCCCGGAATAGATCCGGTATTCCTTCATTTCCTTAAAATCCATGATCCAGACCTCGGGCGGGTCGGAATTATTGTGCTCGTACCGGACGGATTGGCCGGACCGGAGAATATGAACCGTCGACAGCGACCGGTGGCCGTTCAGGTCGATCAAGGTCGTCTGGAGTTCGGCCGAAAGATCGGGAAGGCCTGCGGCCGTTGGAGGCGGGGGGGGCGTTTCGCCGACGGCCGCGCCGACGATGAACAGCCCGGCGGTCAGTGCGATTGCGTGCAACGCTGGTGTGATCCGGGATCCCGTTTTCGAACCCATTATGGAGCCGACTCCGGGTTGAGGCTTCCCTGTCGGTAGCCCCGGAGATCCATCGTGACATATCGGAAGCCGGTTTCCTGTACGGCGGCTATCACCCGCTCTCGAAGGGGGGAATCGAGCAGGCGGGCCAGGTCCGCCGCCGCGACCTCGATGCGGGCCACCTCCCCATGGTCGCGCACTCGCACCTGTCGGAACCCCTCCTTCTTTAAAACTTCCTCGGCCCGTTCGATTCGGCCCAGTCGTTCCACGGTGATCGGCGTTCCGAAAGGGACGCGGGAGGACAAGCAGGCCTCGGCGGGTTTGTCCCAATTGGGAAGCCCGAGCGCACGACCCAAAAGACGGATCTGGGTTTTATCGAGGCCGGCCTCGACCAGAGGGCTTCGGACGCCGAAGGCCTCGGCCGCTTCAAGCCCCGGTCGGAAATCCTTGAGGTCGTCCAGATTGGTGCCGTTTGCCAACCATCGCAGGCCCAGCTCCTTGGCCAGACGCGCGCCGTTCGAATAGAGATCCTGTTTGCAGGCGTGGCACCGCCGCAAACCATTTTGGCTGAACTCGGGTCGCTCCATGGCCATGGAAGGAATCAAGTGGTGCGCTGCGCCGATCCGGCTGGCGAGCCGGCGACTGGTTTCCAATTCGGAGGCAGGCACGGTGGGCGAAACGGAGGTTGCGGCGGCGGCCCGGCTTCCCAGAACATCGTGGGCGATTTTAAGCACCAAGGTGCTGTCGATTCCTCCCGAAAAAGCCACCAGGACGGAATCCATCCCCTGGAAGATTTTTTGCAATCGCTCAAGATTTTGATGGGTCCGCGTATCCATGGTTTATAACGGGGGCTCGCGTCGAATTCTTCTTGCGGGTAGCGACGAAGACGACACGATTTCTAATTTGGCCGGATCTTGGCCTCGTCTTGTTTGGCGACCACCACCAGGGCCAAATGATCCGGATCGAGATATTTCTGCGCCACCCGCTGAACATCGGTTTTGGTGATCGACCGGATGAGCTTGGGATAACGTTCGGCATAATCCAGACCCAGGTCGTAATACTCGATCTGGGCGAGAAAGCCGGCGATCTTTGCGCTGGTGTCGATCCGAAGCGGGAAGCTGCCGATCAGAAAGGCCTTGGCATTTTCCAATTCCCGGTCGGTGACGGGCGCGGTCCGAATTTTGCGAAGTTCGGCCATGGCCCCGTCGATGGCCACCTGGGCCGCCGCATTCCGGGTTTGCAGCGAGATGGTGAAGCTTCCGGGAAAGGCACTGGCATCGAAATGGCTGTCGATGCTGTAAGCGAGGCCCTGATTATCGCGGATCTTGGTCATGAGGCGCGAGGAAAAACCTCCCCCTCCCAGGATATAGTTCATGACGGTCACGGCATAATAATCCGGGTTCTTCCGGTCGATTCCCAGGTGACCGAGAATGATATTGGCCTGCGTCAGATTCTTATCGATCAGCTTGACGACGGGTTTTTCCAGGCCGACTGCGGGGGGAATGGTTAGGGTCGGAATCGGAGCCCGAGCCCACGAACCGAAATAGGTTTTAAGGAGATCAAGGGCCTCCGCTTCGGTGATGTCGCCCACGATCGTCATGATCGTGTTGTTCGGATGATAATACCGTTCGTAAAATTGGGAGACATCCGCGCGGGTAATGCCCGGTAAGGTCTGCTCCGTGCCTTCCGAGGGCCGGTGGTAGGGGTGGGCGCCGAACACGATCTGATTGAAGGCCTTGTCGGCCACCTCTCCGGGTTGATCCTTCTCGGAGATAATTTCACCCAGGATCTCTTGACGCTTACGCTCCAAGTCAGGCTCCGGGAAAGACGGGTGGAGTAGAATATCGGAGAGAAGGTCCATGCCGTTATTCAGATCCTTCTTCAGAACCCGAAGCGAGGCCGTCGCATAATCCTCGCCGCCGTCCGCGGAGAGGCCGGCCCCGATGAAATCGACCGCGTCCGCGATCTGGGTGGCGCTTCGCGTGGCGGTCCCTTCATCTAAAAGCTCGGCGGTCAGATTGGCCAGCCCCGCCTTGTCGTCCGTGTCCAGAACGGCACCGGCCTTGACGATCACCTGGACATTGACTACGGGCAGGGAGTGCGCCTCCTGAATGACGACCGTCATGCCATTGTCGGTGACGAGGCGTTTGGGCGAAAAGGGAGTCGCCGCGCCGGCCGCTTCGGTCGGAACGGGCCGGCAGAAAAAGAGGATCGTCCCGGACAAGACCAGCCGGACAAGCCATTGGGTCGCGATGCGGGTTCGGGAATCCAACATGGAGATTCTATTCCTTGTGAGGTTGAGGGATGAGTATGCCCACGGTGCGATGATCCTCGATCAGATAGGTCTTGGCGACGCGCATCACATCTTCTTTTGTGACTTTGCGGATGTTTTCGACATAGGATTCCTGGTAGCCGTAGCCCGCGCCGACCGCTTCCGCGCTTCCGATCTGCATGGCCTGAAAGAAGTTGGAATCTTGACCCATGATGAAACCGGCCTCGATCTGATTCTTGGCTTTTTGGAGTTCCTGGTCGGAGATCGGCTCGGTCGACACCTTCCGGATCTCGGCGTAGATCCCCTTCTCCAGATCGTCCGCGTTCTTGCCCGGCGGAGGAATGCCGTAAAGGTAGAACAGATCCGGATTGGCCGAAAGATTCGGGTATTCACCGCCGACATCGAGGGCGAGTTTCTGTTCATAAACCAGGCTGCGGTAGAGGCGGGAACTTTTCCCGGAGAACAGGATATTGGCCAGCACCCCCAGGGCGTAGTTGTCCGGATGGGAAAAATTGGGTACGGGGTAGCCGGCAAACACAAACGGCAATTGGGCTTCCTTCTTGATCACGAACCGCCGCTCGCCGCTTTGTTCCGGCTCGACGATATGGAAGGGCGGAACCGGGAAACCCTTCGGGACCCGGCCGAAGGTCTGCTGGATTTTGGGAAACAGCTGCTCGGGATTGATATCCCCCACGACGACGAGGATCGCATTGTTGGTCGAGTAATACCGTTTGTAAAAGGCCGTGACGTCGTTTCGTACGAGGCTGTCCAGGTCCGTCATCCATCCGAGCGTCGGGGCGTGGTAGGGGTGGACCAGATAGGCCATGGCGTAGAGGTACTCGACAACCAAGCTTTGAGGGTCATCGTCCGTCCGAAGGCGCCGCTCTTCCTTCACCACTTCCCGCTCCAGTTGGAATTCCTTCGTGTCCAGCAGGAGGTTCGTCATCCGGTCCGATTCGAGGTTCAAGGCCAAGCCGATTTGATCCGCCGAAAGGTTTTCGAAATAAGCGGTGTAGTCCTTCGACGTGAAGGCATTTTCGGTCCCGCCGACCTTGGCGATCATCCGTGAGAATTCGCCCTTTCCGTATTTGGGCGTGCCCTTGAACATCATGTGTTCCGTGAGGTGGGCCAGCCCGGTTTTTCCCGTGACCTCGTTCCTCGAACCGGCGCGATACCAGATCTGGATTGTCACGACGGGGGCTTTGTGCTCTTCGACGAGGATGACCTTGAGCCCGTTCTCGAGGGTGCGGGTCTGAATCTCCCGGGCCAGGGCCGGAGAGGATGAAAAAAACAAGAGCCATGTGAACAAGAGACCCAATAAGATCGGCATAGGAGACATCCTAAACAAGAGCCTCTGGTGTTGTCAACTGCGGATCTCGCGAGTGCAGGAGGGTCCCAACCTTCCGCAGCCCCAGTGGGCTCGTCACCCGGCCGGTTTCATTCCGCCTCAATTTATGACCGTTACGTCGTTTTTCTCGGTGCGGAGTTGGCCGCAGGCGGCCAAGATGTCGCGGCCGCGGCTTTTTCGTATAAAGGCCGCCAGGTGTCCTTCGATCAGGATTTTTTGAAAGCGAAGCACGGTTTCATCGTCCGGACGACCAAAGGGAGCGCCGGGATAGTCGTTAAACGGGATCAGATTCACTTTGCAGCGCAGGCCCTTGAGCAGCCGGAGGAGGCGATGGGCGTCCTCCTCGGAATCGTTCACGCCTTTTAACAGGACGTATTCGAAAAATATCCGCCGGCGGGGCGGGAGGGGATAGTCCCGGCAGGCCCGAAGCAGCGTTTCCAAGGGAAATTGTTTGTTGACCGCGGGCATCAAGCGGTCCCGAACCGCATTGGTTGTCGCATTGAGGGAGACGGCTAGGTTTACGTTCAATCCGCTCTCTCCCAGCCTTCTGATCTGAGGAACGAGACCGGAGGTGGAAAGGGTGATCCTGCGGGGAGAAAGGCCGACCATTTTCGGATCCGTCAGCCGTTTCAAGGCCTCGGTCACCTCGCGGTAATTGGCCAGGGGTTCGCCCATCCCCATGAGGACTACATTGGTCAGGGGAACTCCCGATTCGAGGTCTCTCAGCACCCAGAGCACTTGATCGACGATCTCGTGGGCCTTGAGATTGCGAAGGAGGCCCATGGTGCCGGTGAGGCAAAAAGTGCAGTCGAGCGTGCAGCCGACCTGGGTCGATATACAGAGGGTGTTGCGGTCTTCGTCCGGAATCAAGACGGACTCGATTTCCTGACCATCGGCCATACGAAACAGGAACTTCTGCGTCCCGTCCGTGGAACGCTGCCGCCGGACCAACTCGGGTTCCCCGATCCTAGCCCGCGTCTCAAGAACCGCTCGGTCGGTTTTCGACAGGTTGGTCATTGCATCGAACCGGGAGACGTGTTTCTTGTAGATCCAGTCCCGGAGCTGTTGAGCGCGATACCTCGGCCAGCCCAGATCCCGCATAAAGCCGTCAAACTCGTCAAAGGAGAGCTGTTTGAGATTCACCGTTTGCATGGGTTTAATTTAACACAGTTCCGGACGGACGAACAAGATGTCTTGATCTGATCGGCGTCTGTGTTATAATCGAAAGCGTGATGGCGAATCGGTTTTACACAGGAAGGGTGGCCGGAGCGGTATTGCTTTTCAGCGTGGGCTGGCTTGTCGCCTGTGCGGCCCAAAAGCCGCTGATTGTGCCCACGACCCCTCCTTCCGAACGGAACGAGAATCCCGGTTTGGACCAGCCGCCGCCCCCCGCGCTTCCAAAATCGGACCCGGCTCAGGGGGCCTGCGGATCGGCCGAGGACTGTTTTAGCACGGCGTTGCAGCTGGCGGACAAAGGGGATCGAGGGTCCGCGACCGCCGCACTCCGGTCGCTTCGAGACCGATTCCCCGATTCCCTACCGGCGAAGCGGAGCGGGTTTCTTTTGGGGCAATGGGCCGCCGAAGGGGGGTCCCCCGAGGCGGATGAGCTCTTATCGCAGGCCGTCGTCGATCTCCCCTCGCTCGAAGAATACGGTCTTTTCTTTATGGCCAATGGCGAGGCCATACGGGGACAGTATCCGCAGGCGGTTCAGACCTACGACCGTCTTCTCCAGAAGTATCCGGAAAGTGTGCTAAGCGCGCAGGCCGTTTACCAAAAGGCGGATGCCTGGGCTCAATCCGGTGATTGTCAAACAGCCCTCACACAGTTTCAGGAATTTGTGACCCGATTCCCGGGCGATCCCAACGCCGGCCCGGCCTTGCTTCGACTGGCCGACTGCGCCTTGAAGATCGGGGATTCGGAGAAGGCCATTTGGGCGCTGCAACGGGTGTGGTTTTACTATGCGGACAGCCCGGAGGCCCCGGCTGCGCAAAAGAATCTTCAACAGCTCGGTGCGTCCGGCGTTTCAATCCCGGCACCGGCCTCCGAGGCGCGATATCAGCGGGGCCGGATCCTTTTTGACGCGGCCCGATACGACGAAGCCGCGGTGGAATTCAAGGCGCTGTTGGCCGCCGGCGAACCGGGGAACCGCGATGATCTGAGTCTGAAATTGGGGGAAACCTTGATCCAGCTCAAACAATACGATGACGCCAATCGGGTATTGGAAGACCTGGCCCGCCGCAGCGGCCGGCCGGATCTTCTGACCAGCGCCCTATTCTGGATGGGGCGCGTCGCGATTCGTCAAGGCGACGAGGGGCGGTTCCTTCAGATCGAGCGTAAGCTGGCCGAGCGATTTCCGACCAGCCCGGATCGGGCGAAACTGCTCTTTATGATCGGTGACTATTACGAAGATCGTCGCCAGATCGAACAGGCCCTGAAGATGTATCACCGGATTATCGACGAAACTCCGGGCGATCCATCCGCCGAGGATGCCGTCTGGCGGATCGGCTGGATGGCCTATAAAACGGGGCGGTACAGCGACGCGATCCGGACCCTCGGGGACTATTGGCAGCAACATCCCGCCAGCCTGTCCGGCGGCCAGTTCGGATACTGGATCGGACGCAGTTCGGAACAGATAAACCAGCCGGCCCAAGCGGCGGAAGCTTACCGGGGAGTCTGCCGAGACTTTCTGCGGAGTTTTTATTGCCAGCAGGCCCAGGTCCGCTTGGCCGGACTCCAGTCGGCCCTGTCCGACTCCGGAAAGACGGACCCTAGTCCGGATGCCCCTATCGGAGATCCGGAAGCCGGTTCAAAACCTGTGAACGGGAATTCCATCCGCCTGCCGGTCGATGAGGCCAGCCCCGCATTGACCCGCGATCGGCATTACTCAACGGCACTGGAGCTTCTGGCGCTGCATCTCGAGTCGGAGGCCACCCGGGAACTGTCCTACTTGACGGATCGATATGCGACGGACAAACCGACGGTCTTGAAGCTGGCCGGGCTTCTTTACAGCGCCGGCGACTACCATCAAAGTCTTCGTCTCCTGCGGCTTTACTTCCAGGATGTCATGGAAAAAGGGGGCGACGAGATACCGAGAAGTTTCTGGGAACAGGCTTATCCGAATCGTTTCGTGCAATGGGTGCAACAGCAAAGTCCCGCCGTGGGAACCGATCCCTACCTCGTCGCGGCCGTGGCCCGGGAGGAAAGCGCGTTTGATTCGAAGGCGGTTTCCAAGGTCGGGGCCTTGGGTTTGATGCAGCTCATGCCTTATACCGGGGAATGGGTGGCCAAGCGGGTGGGCCTGGACGATTTCCGTCCCGAACTGTTGCTGGATGAAGCGACCAACCTCCACTTGGGGGCATGGTATCTCGGCCATCTGATTGAGCAATTCAACGGAAACCTGGTCCTGGCGGTGGCCAGCTACAACGCCGGTCCGGACGCGGTGGGTCGGTGGGCGGAGAAAGGGGTGGGGAATCTCGACGAATTCATCGAATCGATCCCGTTTAACGAAACCCGATACTTTACAAAGAAGGTTATGCGAAGCTACCACGAATATCGTCGGATTGCCGGAGAAAATTCCGTTCAGCCGGTGATGGGAGCCTTGGTTTCGCCTTGACAAGTGAGGCGGGAAGACGGTATAGTGGGGTCAATTTTGAGGAGTTGCGAACGTGATCTCTCCTCATCGGAAGGTCCGTGGTTCCGTTCCATTCTCCCGGACGGCATTTCCGCCGTCGGGCATGTCCCATACTTTTCGATTGAATCCATTCGACTCTCGGTGGCCAAGACGCGTAGTTCTACCCGGTGTACACGGCGAACCAGAGGGGAGGCTCCATCCGGCTTCGCTGGTGAAAGCGAGGATCGGGCTTGGCCCGTCCGAGCGCGGGGCGTGGGGGCATCGGAGGAGCAAAGCCCGCACGGGCCCCCACAGTTGATGGGGGCGACGTGAGCCCCTAATATTTAGGAACCGTCGTCATGCCCATCGATCAAATGACATTGTTGGAAAAGCGCGTTCACCAGATCTTGGAACTGGTGAAGCGCTTGAGACAAGACAACACCTTTTTGGAACAGAAGGTCAGGACGATCTCTCAACAATTGGCCAAGCGGGAACGCGATACGCTCCGGTGGAGCCATGACCGGGTGCGATTGCGCTCCCGGGTGAAGCGAATCCTGTCCGAAATGGAGACCGGGGCGGCCCGTCGGGAACCGGCGGAGGCGACCGGGTCCAGAAAGCGAGGGGAGACGTGAAAAAACAAGTGGAGGTGGAGATCTACGGCCAGCGTTATACCATTGCGGGAGAGGCGGATGAACAGTATGTCGGCAAATTGGCTCGATACGTGGACGGAAAGATGAACGAGCTGGCCAAGAGCGGAAAGAATTTCCCCGCCGCGAAATTGGCCTTGCTGGCGGCCGTCAATATCACGCACGAACTCTTCCAACTACGGCAGGACAAACAGGTCAAAGAAAGCCTGATCGAGAAGAAGGCCAAGGACCTGATCGAAAATATCGAAGAGCAGTTCAGTGATCTGAAACTGTATTGATTAAATCCGGCTCCAAGGGGACCGGCCGGACCCATCCTTCGGGCGCCCCGACCCTAAACCTATCCCTCTTCCAACCTTCTTTTAGCAAACGCTAGGCCGTTGCGGTCGTGGAGGACTCGGCCGTCACGGACGCGGGGTCGAGTACGGTATGGCCGTTGCCGTTTGCCCCCAATTTGATCGAGACCAGTTTGGACACCCCGGCCTCTTCCATCGTGACCCCGTACAGAAGATCGGCCTGTTCCATGGTCCGCTTGTTGTGGGTGATGATCAGGAACTGGGAGTGGTCCGTCATCTGGCGAAGCACCTTCAGGAACCGGCGGATGTTCTCCTCATCCAGGGGGGCGTCGATCTCGTCCAGGATGCAAAACGGGCTGGGATGGATCAGAAAACTGGCAAACAACAGGGCGATCGCGGTCAGGGCCTTTTCTCCGCCGGACAGAAGGCTGATGCTCTTCAGCCGCTTTCCCGGGGGCTGGGCCACAATCTCGATCCCCGACTCCAGCGGGTTGTTTTCATCGAGAAGGACCAGATCGGCCTGTCCTCCCACAAAAAAATTCTGGAAGACCTCCTTGAATTTTTCGCGCAAGGCCGAGTACGTTGAAAAAAACATTTCCTTGGTGGTCCGGTTGATTTTCGAAATGGCGGACTCGAGGTCCTCGATCGATTGGGTGAGGTCGGTCTCCTGTGTCGTAAGAAACCGGTATCGTTCATCCAGTTCCCGGTATTCATCGATGGCGGCCAGGTTCACCGGTCCCAGCTGATCTAATTTGGCCCGAAGTTCGCTAAGCCGTTCCTGTACCGGGGCGGGATTGATCGGTTCCGTCATCGCCTCGGCCGCGTCCTCAAGCACCGTTTGATGGAGACTGGAGGCCTGATCGACCAGGTGCTCGATCCGAAGCTTCAACTCGGTCTGGCGCATGTCCAGTTCATTGTGCAGTTTTTCCGCTCGGGCTCGTTCGGCCCGGACCTGGCCCAGACGGTTTTCCAGCTGGTTGATCTGCCCAAGATCGGCCATGTAGGATTCGGTCTCGACCGACAGGCGCTGCTGTGTCTCGGAGAGTTGGGCGCTCAAGGTGCCGATAGTCTTTTCGGTTTGCTCGATGTCCTGGCGGGCGGCCAACCCTTTTGACTCGAGGGTCGTTATTTCAGTGGCTTGGCGGTGTTGTTGTTCCGTTAGTGAGGCCTGATCCTCCCGCCGGCGGAGCTTCTCTTTGGACAGCGCCTCCTCCCGTTGAACCAACGCCGAGACATCCACCTTCAGCTGGGTCACTTCGGAACGAAGAAGGTCTTGTCGTTCGGAGAAGTTTTTGGCCGTTTCCTGGAGGCGCGCAAGCTCGTTTTCGATCCGCCCCTGCTCTTCCCGTTGAGCTTCCAAGCGGAGCAAGGCCTCGGCCAGGGCCTGCTCCGCCGTGACGACTTCCTGCGCTTCCTGGGCGTGTTCGGTCTGCAACAAGCCCCGTCTCTCCTCGAGACGGAGACGGTCCGCTTCCAGAAGGGCGATCTTCTGCCGCTGGGCCGCGATGGTTGCTTCCTCCAGTTGTCGTTGCTCGATCAGTTCCAGTTGTCGTTGTTGAAGTCGCTCCAGATCCGATGCGAGCGCGGCCTTATCGGTCTCGGACCGGCCCAGGTCGCTCTCAAGTTGGATTAATTGTTCTTCGGCCTCACGAATTTCACGCCGGGTTAATAGGAGTCCTTGTTGTGATCCGGTGCGCCGTCCCGCCCAAAGAAGGCCGCTCGGGGAGAGGACTTCCCCTTCCAGCGTCACAATGGTATAGCCGATCCGGAGTTGACTCCAAAGTTTCAATGCCGATTCAAGATCTCGAACCAGAAGAACATCGCCCAGGAGGGCTTGGGCCGCGGCCTCGAAACCGGACCTGACTTTGATTTGCTGCAGCGCCGGTCCGATGAAGCCGTCGAACTCTTCGCCGGAGGAGTGAACCTGGGCGGTTCGTGTCTGACGCGGGGTTCGGGGGAGGAAAACCCCCCGGCCGAGCTGGACCGATTTCAAGGACTGAACGATTTCTTTGATGGTCGCATGATCGTCTATCAATAGACCCTGGAGCTGGTCGCCCAGAGCCGCTTCGATGGCCGGCTCAAAAGCCTTTGGTACTTCCAGGAGATCGGCCACAATGCCGTGAAGCCGGTTTCGGAGTTCAGGCCGCTCGGAAAGCCAGGCGAGGATGCCGGCCTGGGTCGTCATCATCGCTTTTTCGTTCTCCTTCAGCGATGCGAGGCGAGCCTGCGCGAGCGTCAGCACCTCCCGCTGACCGAGAATGGCCTCGGTCCGCGTTGCGATCGCGCCCTGTTTTTGGTGCACTTCATCGCCAAGGCGGGCCCCCTCGGCCTGGACCCGGTTCAGGGTATCCAGGAAATCGTTCAGGCGGGATTGTTCCGCCTCCAAGGCCTGACGGGTCTGATCGATCTGCTGATCCACCGAGGATAATTCGGACCGGCCCTTGTCCTGGATCCGCTGAATCTCTTTTTTGCGTGATTCGAGAGAGGCGACGCGGTTCTTCACCTCGGTCATTTCGGCCATGGTCTCAAAGAGTCGCGTCTTGTTTTCTTCCAGACCGGCATCCTGGACGGCGCGTTGAGTTTCCACCTCGGCCAGCGCGGTTTCCTGGATCGTCAATCGTTCCCGCCGATCGGAAAGAATCGTGACCACATCGGACAATTGCCGTTCGGTCTCTTCCCCTTGCGCAACGGATAGCGTGAGGGATTGTTCGAGACGCGTCTGTTCCTGGCCGAGCTTTGAACGTTGCTCCTCCCAGGAATGGATCTGATGGCGTAAAAGCTCGATCCGATTTTCCTGCCGATGGATCAAGGTCTGGGTGTCGTAGACCGCCTGTTTCAACGAAGAAAGGGCCGTCTCTTTCTGGAGTGCGCCAGTTTTTACGGCCTGCAGCTCGGCCTCGGTTCTGGAGAGCTCCGCCAGAAGCGCGGATTCATCGGTCTTCAGTTCGGCCATCTGACGGAGGACTTCGGAAAGCGTCGTCCGATGATCCCGGTATTCCGAAACCAGAAGCTTCAGTTCCAAGCCCCGGGTCTCGGTCCGGAGTTCCTGGTAGAGCTCGGTCTTTTTGACCTGCCGATCCAGAGCGTTGATTTGCCGCTTGACCTCGCCGATGATATCACGGACGCGGAGAAGGTTTTGTTGCGTGGCTTCCAGCTTTCGTTCGGCCTCGGCCTTTCTCAATTTGTACTTGGAGATGCCGGCCGTCTCCTCGATCAGCTCGCGGCGTTCAAGCGGCGAGGCGTTTAAGAGCTGGTCGACTTTTCCCTGTTCGATAATGGTGTGCCCTTTGTGGCCGGCGCCCGTATCGATGAGAAGGTCTCGGATGTCTTTTAACCGGCACGGGGTCTTGTTGATCAGGTACTCGCTTTCGCCGGTTCGGAACAACCGGCGGCTGATGGCGATCTCCTGGTAATCGCCGAACTGCCCCGCGATTTCTCCGGTGACATCGCCGACGGTCAGAATTACTTGGGATAGATTAAGCGGTCGCCGGGTTTCGCTGCCGTTAAAAATCACGTCCTCCATTCGATCGGAACGGAGCGCCTTGGTGCTCTGCTCTCCCAGTACCCAAAGGACGGCGTCCACGATATTGCTCTTTCCGCAGCCGTTCGGTCCCACGATCGCCGTAATCCCGGGCTGAAACGTTACCACCATCGATTCGGCGAACGACTTGAACCCGATCAACTCCAGTTTTTTAAGGAACATAGGCCTCCTTGGTTATTCCGCCGGCCGGACCGGACCCGCTTATCCCAGTTTGACGAAAACATATAACATATCTGAAATATGAAGTAAAGAAAAAAGTACAAGATTGAGTGGTTATGGATAAGGGATGCTACCATATCCTGTATGGCTGTCCGCTTAGGTTGACGTATCCGGTTCAATGATGTTATGTTCATTCCCGGCCTTGAAACCATCTCCGGTTGTGAAACCGGTGCATTGGAAAGGAGAATGGCGGCCGATGGCGGTATCGGAAGAATCGAGGCTGGCGCTCTTTGTCGACCTGGAGAACATCGCGCTCGGCGTGCGTGAGGCGAAGTATTCCAGCTTTGAGATCGGCAAGGTTTTGGCGCGCCTGGTGGAAAAGGGCAAGCTGATCGTCAAGAAGGCCTATGCCGATTGGGATGTGTACAAGGAATATAAGCGCGCGTTCCATGAGGCCGGAATCGAGTTGATCGATATTCCGCACAAGCGTTACAGCGGAAAGAACAGCGCCGATATCAAGCTGGTGGTGGATGCGATGGAGCTGGCCGCCTCCAAAGAGCACGTGAACATCTTCGTGATCGCCTCGGGAGACAGCGATTTCACCCCGCTGGTCTCGAAGCTGAAGGAAAACGACAAGCACGTCATCGGGGTGGGCGTGAAAAATTCCACGTCGACGCTGCTGGCCTCGAACTGTGACGAATTTATCTATTACGAAGACCTTGTGCGCACCGCGAAGCCGAAACCCAAGGCGGTGACCCAGCTGCCAGAGAAGAAGAAGGAATGCTTCGAACTCCTGCTCGAAACGATCGAGGCCCTTCAGCGGGAAGATAAAGAGGTGATCTGGGGTTCCATGGTGAAGCAGACCATGAAGCGAAAGCAGCCCTCTTTCAACGAGTCCTACTACGGCTACAGCTCCTTCAGCAAGCTTCTTGAGGACGCGGCCAAGCATGAGCTGATCAAGATCACCCATGACGCGAAGAGCCGCTCCTACATCGTTACTTCTCTGACGGAAACCCAGTAATACAGACGCGGGTCTGTTTGCATCCCATCCGAGTGGAGTGCTATAGTTGCGAGAATGAGGCGCATCGCGCCGGTTTTATTTCCTTCCGAAAGGAGTCGGTCATGAAAAAGATCCTTGCGAGTCTGATCCTGGTCTCGATGGTCGCGTTCGGTTCCTGGGCGATGGCTCAGACGGGCGGCGGATATATGATGGGCGATGAAGGCCGCCATTACGGTGTGATGGGCGGCTACCTTTGGTGGTGGGGACTGTTCGGCCTGGTCAAGGCGGCGATCGTCCTGTTGGGCCTGTGGCTGCTTTATCGAATCACCCTTGCGGTCGAAAAGATCGCGGCCTCGAAACCGTGAAAGGGGGGTTGACAATGACCAGCGAAGAAATGTGCGAGCTGCCGGCCTTCCGGGTTTCGGAGGAAGAGGCCCGAAGTGTGATGGACCGATACAAAACCATCGCGGTCGTCGGTTTTTCCACCAATCCCGAAAAACCCAGCCATTACGTTCCCAAGTATCTCAAAGAGCACGGCTACACCGTCATTCCGGTGAACCCGACGGCGAAAGGGGAAATTTTAGGCCAAAAGGTATATGCCGGTTTGAAGGAGATTCCCCAAAAAGTCGAGATCGTCGATATTTTCCGTCCGCCGAAAGACGTTCCTCCGATTGTTGAAGAGGCGATCGCCATCGGAGCGAAGGTCGTCTGGATGCAGGAGGGGATTGTGAACAACGCCGCGGCCGAACGGGCCAAGGCCGCCGGCCTGACCGTCATCATGGACAAATGCATGATGAAAGTGCACCGTTCCCGGTGAGGGAACGGAATTAATTGTGGCCGCAGGCGTTCATTACACGGCGCGGAGCCAGGGGCCTTGTTCCCGTTAAATTATCTTCCGCGCCTTCTTTTCGTGCCTTTTTCTCGCCGCTGGTGCATCGTTCTCTCGTGCGGAGCCTTCCGGTCGCCCTCCTCCGCCAGCCGGAAGTCGGCCTGGCGTTTGATCAGGTCGACCTTTTCGACGCGGACCTTGACACGGTCGGCGATCCGGAAGATCCGTCGGTGGCGGCGGCCTATCAAACGGTGCTGTTTTTCTTCGTAGACATAGTAATCGTCCGGGATCGAGCTGATATGGACCAACCCCTCCACGAACATCTCCTCCAGCTCCACGAAGAACCCGAATGCGGTCACGCCCGTGATGAACCCGTAGAACTCTTCCCCCTCCTTGTCCGCCAGAAAACGGACCTTCTTTAAATCAACCGCTTCGCGTTCGGCCTCCATCGCGACGCGCTCCCGTTCCGAGCTGGTCTGGGCCACCTGGGGGAGGAGCTTTTCAAAGACCGTCCGTCGGTGGGGGGACATTTCACGGTGATGAATCATCTCCTTGACGAGTCGATGGACGATGAGATCGGGATAACGTCGAATGGGGGAGGTAAAATGCGTGTAGTGATCGAACGCCAGCCCGAAATGGCCGACATTCTGGGTCGAATACTTGGCCTGTTTCATGGACCGGAGCAGGACGTGATTAATCAATCGCTCCTCGGGGCGGCCCTTCACTTGTTCAAGCACATTCTGAAACGCCTTGGGCCGGACTTTCTCCGGAGCATGGCCCGACTTGGGTCCCGAGAACCGCAGGCCGAAACTTCCGACGAACTGGATGAAGTCATGAATTTTCTCCGGGTCTGGCGAATCGTGAATGCGGTAAATGAACGGGACGTTCTGCTCCGTCATATGCTCGGCCACGGTCCGGTTGGCCGCCAGCATGAATTCCTCGATGATCCGGTGAGCGATGTGGCGCTCCTCCCGGATAATATCCGTGGTCTGTCCTTGAAGGTCTAAAATGATCTCCGGTTCAGGGAGGTCAAAATCGATGCTCCCGTCGTGGGTGCGGACCGCCATGAGCCGGCGGCAAAGCGCTTCCATCAGCTCAAAGTCGTTCCGCAGATAGTCGTAGGTCCGGCCCAGCTCCGGATCCTGATCGATGAGGATTTTTTTGATGGCCGTGTAGGTCATCCGTTCATTGCTCCGGATAACGCTTTCATATATATCGTATTCCAACCGCTGCCCGTTTGGATCGAACAGCATCTCGGCCGTCAGCGTGAGACGGTCCACCCTGGGATTCAAGCTGCAGATTCCGTTCGAAAGCCGTTCGGGAAACATCGGGACGACCTGATCGGGAAAATAAACGCTGGTTCCCCGGCGGCGGGCCTCCAGATCGAGCGGTGAGTCCCACGGGACATAATGGCCGACATCGGCGATGTGGACCCAGAGCCGGATTCGGTCGTGAGGCAGCCTTTGAATGGAAACGGCGTCGTCGAAATCGCGGGCCCGTTCTCCGTCGATTGTGACGGTGTTGAGATCCCGAAGATCCCGTCGATTTCGGATCATGTCCGCCGAAACCGTTTCGGGAACGGCCTGTGACTCGACGAGAACCTCTTTGGGAAAAACCTTGGGAAGACCGAACTCGGCGATCACCATCTCGGTGTCGATCTTGGAATCCCCGGCCTGGCCGAGTACTTGGACGATTCGCCCCTCCGGGTTTCGATGCGGCGTGGGATAAGACGTAATCTCGGCCACGACCAGATCGCCGGTCTTGGCGCCGCCCGTGAGATCGGGACTGACATACAGATCCCGGCAGACCTGTTTTTCGGTCGGGACGATGAATCCGAACTCTCGTCCCGATTCAAACCGCCCGACGATCCGGCTCATCCCCCGTTCCAGGACGCGAATGATCCGACCCTCCCGTCGGCCGTCCGGCTTGGTGGATTCGATTCGGGCCACGACGCGGTCGCCATGCATCGCCTCCATCATGCCTCGCCGCCCGATGAAAAGATCCGGCCCGTCCGCCTTTTCCGGGACGACGAACCCGAACCCGTTCGGGTGACACTGAAGCCGGCCGGTCACCAGATTCATCTTTCCGGGAATGCCGTAGCGGTTGCCCTTGATGGCGATCAGCTCGCCGTCCCGGATCATCTCGTCCAAAAACTTTTGAAAGGCCGCCCGGCGATTCTTCGGGATGCCGAGCGAGCGCATCAGTTCGCGCAGAAGCATGGGATGGGCGGATTGTTTCTCGATCCGCTTTAAGATTTCTTGACGTGTGGGAAGGGTTGGAATGACATACCTCCTAATAACGGACCAGTGCACCGCCCCAATTGAGTCCTCCGCCGAACGCGCCTAGGAAGATCAGGTCCCCGGGCCGGATATGCCCGCTTTGAAATAGATGATCCAGTGCTATGGGCAGCGAGGCGGAAGAGGTGTTGCCGTAACGATCCAGGGTCATCACGAATCGGTCCCGCGGAATATGCAGCCGTTTGGCCACGGCCGAGAGTATCCGGGAATTGGCCTGATGGAAAACAAAGTGATGGATGTCGTTCGCTTCGAGGTGATGGGTTTTTAAAATTTCATGTGTCACATCGGTCAGCCGCTGGACCGCGGCCTTGAAGAGAGATCCCCCCTTCATTCGGATCACATGTTGTTGTTCCGCCAGGCTCTGCGGGCTGATCGGCTGTCTCGAACCGCCCGCCGGGATTTGAATCATCCCCGATCTTGAGCCATCCGAATACAGGCGGACCGAAAGAAGACCGGCCCGGCCCGCGCTCCGTTTGAGAACGACCGCGCCCGCGCCGTCACCAAAAAGGATGGCCGTGGCCGGATCGGACCGGTTTAAGAACCGGGACTTGACTTCGGTCGCAACGGCCGCGACGGTTTTCGCCTGGCCGGACCGAATGAACTGCTCCGCGACCGAAAGCGCAAAAAGAAATCCGCAGCAGGAGGCCGCGACGTCCAGGGCGAAGGCGTTCCGGGCGTGGAGATTTTTTTGAACGAGGCAAGCGGTTGATGGAAACCACATGTCGGGCGAGGTGGTGGCCAGAACGATGGCATCGAGATCATTGGCCGTGCAACCGGATTGTTCCATCGCCGCCCGGACCGCCTCGGTCGCCAGATCGGAGGCGGCCTGGTCCTTTCCAGCCCATCGGCGTTCCCGGATGCCGGTGCGTCTTTGAATGCCGGCGTCGTCCATATGTACGAGGGCCGCCAGTTCCTGATTGGTCACGCGGCGATGCGGAACGTAGAACCCGGTGCCGGCAATTTGTGCGATCAAAGCGAACTCCTTATTACGAGGGAATTATAAGAGACGGCTTCCGAGAAGTCAACGAACCCGTCTTGCCATTTCCGCTCGCATCTGGTATGCTATCCGACGGTACAACAACCATTCTCATGGAGATCAAAACTCAAAAAACGATCGTCGGTTTTGCCTTGACCGTTTTTCTGGCCGCCGCCGGCTGCGGCACCCCGAACGATCCCCTGGGAGCCGATATCCGCAAAGAACTCGGTGTGACCAAGAACAGCGCCGAGGAAACGAAGGACGATGTCAAGCGGAACTATGACCCCAAGGTCATCCTAAAACGGGCCGAGGCCCTTTATCAAAGCGGGGAGTACATCGAGGCCGCCGGCGAATACCAACATTTTCTGGATCTCCATCCCCTTCATGAATGGGCCGACTACGCGCAATTAAAACTTGGCCTGAGCTATTTCCAGCAATTTACGACCATTGATCGGGACCCCGAGCCGGACCAAAAGGCGTTGGGATCGTTTCAAAAATTATTGACCACGTATCCCAACTCAAAATATGCTGACGAGGCCCGGAAGCGCATATCCATTTGTCAGGAACGTCTGGCCCAGTACCAGTTTTATGTCGGTCACTTCTATTACAAGCAGGAGGCTTACCCGGCCGCGATCCACCGATTTGAACAAATCCTTTCGGCGTATCCGAACGAGCCGGTGGTCGCGGATACCTTATACTACCTCGCCCTCTCTTATGAACGATCGGGGAAGGCCGAGCAGGCCGTGAGCCGCCTGCAGGACCTGATCGTAAAATATCCCGACAGCCCCTATCACGAAAAAGCGCGGCAGCTCCTGGGCCGACTCAACCAAGGACCGCAATCATGAGGTATTTCCCGGCCTTTCTTGATCTACAGGGCCGGTCTGCGGTCGTGATCGGCGGGGGCCGGATTGCCGAGCGCAAAGTCCTCACCTTGCTGGCCTGCGGCGCCCGTGTGACTGTGGTCAGTCCGGGCTTGACTCCCAAACTGTCCTATCTGGTTCAGGCGGGCGCGATCCGTGGCCACGCCCGTCGCTGGCGTCCCGTGGACCTCAAAGAGGCCTTCTTAATCATGGCCACGACGGACGATCGGAAGGCCAATGCCGAAATCGCCCGTCGGGCGCAGGCGGATTCCCGTCTCGTCAACATTGCAGACGACCCCGCCCGATGCAATGTCATCATGCCCTCCGTGATCACACGGGGGGATTTAATCATCGCCGTATCGACGAGCGGAAAAAGTCCATCGCTCGCCCGCCGGATCCGCCGGGAACTGGAAGGGTCGTTTGGAGCGGAATACGGAAAATTCATCTGCCTGTTGGGTTCCATCCGGAAACAGGTCCAATCGCGGGTTCCTTCCATGGCTCGTCGGCGACGCATCCTTCAACGGCTGGCCGCGTCCGATCTCCTCACGCTTCTGCGGCAGGGCAAAAAAAGACAGGTGCAAAAACGGATTCAACAGATCGTGGGATTGAAGGACCTGACGTTGAATGGTTATTGAAGTCGGGGGAAATTAACACTTGTTCCGGGCTTCGTAGATCCGCAGTTCCCAAAGCCAGCGACTGCCTTTCTTAATAAGCCGAACGATGCCGTCCGAGATCAACTGATTGAGTGGAGGGGTCTCCGGGGAGATCGAAGCCGGCAGCGGCAGCCGTTTTTCGAACACCATCCGGACTTCTTTAAACGTCTCTCGGGCGGCGGCCAAAATTCGTTTCTCATTGGCCAGTGAAATCACGGGAAAGATCAGCCGCCCGTTCGAAACCAGATGCTGTCGGACGGATTGGAACATCCGGACCGTCGGATCGGCGCCGTCCGGTCCACCGGTCGGAACCGGTTCGGGAAACCATCCGGAGCGCCGGGCCAGTGCCTCGGCCACGCCGGAAACGTCATCGATAATCGTATCCGCGACGAGGCCGTTGAGCGAGTCGAATAAATCCCCCTGCCGGCAGTCAATTCGGTCGGCTACGCCGTTCATTTCAGAATTCCGCCGGGTGAGATCGCAGGCCTCTTTGTGGAGGTCCAGTGCGTAGACCCGGTTGGCGCCCATCTTGGCCGCCAGCACTGAAAAAAAGCCGCTGCCGCAACCCAGGT
>Ga0335084_10000015_pt1 | contig 93650 bp, 100 predicted proteins | sample Lox_Sample_44_FD_206721 | JGI IMG/M metagenome (GOLD analysis project Ga0335084, IMG submission 206721) | Soil microbial communities from Loxahatchee National Wildlife Refuge, Florida, United States - Lox_Sample_4.4 | ecosystem: Environmental > Terrestrial > Soil > Wetlands | place: USA...
CGGGCGACAATGTGCAGCTGGTGATTGAGCTGATCACGCCGGTGGCGATGGAAAAGGGCTTGCGCTTTGCCATCCGCGAAGGCGGGCACACGGTGGGCGCCGGCACCATCAGCGAGATTATTCAGTAAGGCACGCGGCATACCGGGAACGGAATGCCAAGAACTGAGGACGGAAGATCAGAGACCGGTAATCAGTCGCTGGTTCTCAGTTCTCAGAGCTAGAAGCTGTTTTCAGCGGCTTGCAGCATGCCGCCAGTTCTTTTCTCCCGGTGAGCCGGGGGACGAAAGAGTGAAACATGGTTGGAAAAGAGAGAATTCGGATCCGGCTGAAGGCCTACGACTACCGCATCCTGGACCAGTCCACGGGTGAGATTGTCGATACGGCGCGGCGCACCGGCGCGCAAATCGCAGGCCCGATTCCATTGCCCACAATGAAAAACAAGTACTGTGTGTTGCGCTCTCCACACGTGGACAAGAAATCGCGCGAGCAGTTCGAGATCCGCACCCACAAGCGTCTGCTCGATATTCTCGAGCCCACGCAGCAGACCGTGGACGCTTTGATGAAGCTCGACCTGCCCGCCGGCGTGGACGTCGAGATCAAGGCCTTTGGCAAGGAACATAAATAGCCGTCAGCTTGAGCTGATTCCGCTTGCGGAGAAGAATTGAAATGGCAAAAGTAACCGGAATTCTGGGCAAAAAAGTCGGGATGACGCAGCTCTTCGACGATAAGGGCGACGTGCATCCCGCGACCGTCCTACAGGCGGGTCCGTGCGTGATTACGCAGCATAAGACCCAGACCCGGGACGGCTACGACGCGGCCCAGATCGGCCTGGTCGAGTTCATGAAGGAATCACGCCTCACTCAGCCCATGAAGGGCCACCTGGGAAAGCACAACCTGCCGCCGGTGAAATTTATGCGCGAAGTCCCGATTGAAGTGGAAAAGGCGGAAGAAGCCGTCGCCGTGAAAGCCGGAGACCGGGTGCTGGTCGACATTTTTGAAGGCGAGAAGTTTGTGGACGTGGTCGGCATCAGCAAGGGACGCGGCTTCGCCGGCGTGGTCCGGCGGCATCACTTTCGCGGTGGTCCCAAGTCGCACGGCTCGATGTTTCAGATTACGGGTTCAATCGGTTCGTCGGCGTTCCCGTCACGCGTGTTCAAGGGCATGCGCATGTCGGGACACATGGGCGTCGATCGCGTCACCCAGCGTAATCTGCGGGTGCTGGGTGTGGACAAAGACGAAAACCTGCTGGTGGTCGAAGGCAGCGTGCCCGGTCCGAATGGGGGATACCTGGTGATCACCAAGGCCAAGAAGCCGCCGCGAGAGCGCCGCGGATTTGGCGGCGCGGCCACGGTGGATCCGTTGAAGGCGGCCAAGCGGGCGGCCAAGAAGGCGTAGGAGTAGTCAGTCAGTCGCCGGTCTTCCGTGTTGAGCGAAGACGGCGAGTGCGGGTACGGAACAGACATATGGCAACTATCGATATTCATAATCTGAGCGGGGAGAAGGTCGGCACGCTCGATCTGGCCGATGAGATTTTCGGCGCGGTCAATGAAGACCTGCTGTGGGAGGCGGTGAAGCACTACCGCGCTGCCCATCGCGCCGGCACTCACGCCACCAAGAACAAGAAGCTGGTCTCCGGCGCCGGCAAGAAGCTATGGAAGCAGAAGGGTACGGGACGGGCGCGCGTCGGTTCGATCCGCTCGCCGCTGTGGCGTCATGGCGGCACCGTGCATGGCCCGCAACCACGCTCCTACGACTACGCCTTTCCCCGCAAAAAGTTGCTGGGGGCGTTGCGCTCGGCGCTGGCCTCGAAGTTGGCGGATGGCAAACTGGTCGTGGTCAATGCCTTTGATGTGAAGGAACCGAAGAGCAAGCTGTTCCGTCAGGCCCTCGATGCGCTTGAGGTCAAGAGCACAGCCTTGCTGGTTGAAGTGGCCCGGCACGGCAATCTCAACCTGACGCTGAGCTCCCGCAATCTGGACGGGGTCGAACTGGTGAGCGGCAACGAGGTTCATCCCTACCATCTGTTGCGTTACGATCGCGCGATTTTCTCGCAGCCGGCCATTGAGGCCCTGCAGGTTTCGCTCAAGAATTCGATTGTGAAGCGGCAGCCCAAACAGAGCGAGAAAGAAAGCACGAAGAAGGCCACCCGCGCTCCGCGGCGCCGGGTGCGTCATGAAAAAGCGGCGGAGGTGGCCTGATGAAGTCCGCGTATCAGATCATTCGCCGTCCGGTGATCACGGAAAAAGGTCTGGCCATCAAGGAAAACCAGAACACGCTGGTTTTCCAGGTGGCGCCGGCCGCGACCAAGACCGAGATCCGGCAGGCGGTGCAGTCGATTTTCAAGGTGAAGGTGCATTCGGTGCGCACCGCTACCTATCCCGGCAAGGAGCGCCGCCGGGGAAAGTTTGCCGGCTACCGTCCCGACTGGAAAAAGGCGTACGTGCGGCTGAAGTCGGGCGAAAAAATGCCGGAGTACGCGCAGAATTTGTAAGCCAGCTATCAGCTCTCAGCCGTCAGCTTTCAGCAAAAAGCGGCGGCCCGGTAAAATTCCTGAGAGCTGAAGGCTGAGAGCTGAGAGCTATCATGCCGATCAAGACATACCGACCGACTACGCAGACGTTGCGCTACCGGACCACGCTGGTCAACGACGACATTACGACCCGGCAGCCGCATAAGCCGTTGCTCGAACCCAAGCAGCGCAGCGGCGGGCGGCGCAACAGCGGCGACACCACCATGTGGCATCGCGGCGGCGGCCACAAGCGCAAGCTGCGGCTGATCGACTTCAAGCGCGACAAGAACGGGATTCCCGCCACGGTGGCTTCGATCGAATACGATCCCAACCGTTCGGCGCGCATCGCGCTGCTGGCCTACGCGGACGGGGAGAAGCGTTACATCCTGCAGCCCGAAGGGCTCAAGTTGGGACAGAAAGTGGTCAGCGGTCCGGAGGCGGACATCCTGGTGGGCAACGCGCTGCCGCTGAAGAATATTCCGCCCGGGACGACCATTCATAACGTGGAATTGAAGCCGGGCAAAGGGGCGCAGATGGTGCGCTCGGCCGGCGGCGCGGCCCAGCTGGTGGCCAAGGAAGGCGAGTACGCGCTGGTCAAACTGCCGTCCGGAGAGACCCGCAAAGTATCGCAGGACTGCATGGCCACCATTGGCCAGGTAGGCAATCTGGACCATGAAAACATCACCATTGGCAAAGCCGGACGCATGCGCTGGTTGGGATGGCGTCCGGTCAACCGCGGCGTCAGCATGAACCCGGTGGACCATCCGCATGGCGGCGGCGAAGGCAAGACTTCCGGCGGACGGCATCCGGTCACGCCCTGGGGCCAGCCCACCCGCGGCTACAAGACGCGCAACAACAAGCGTACGGACGCGTTCATCGTGAACCGGAGAGGGAAGAAGTAGAAGATCAGTCGTCAGTCGTCAGCAAGATCGGGTTCGTTACGAATTGAAGCAGGTGGGGAATCACGTTTGGATTTAGCCAAGAGCTAGGAGCTAACAGCTAGAAGCTGACTTTATGGCACGTTCAACCAAGAAGGGTCCGTTCGTGGATGACTACCTGCAGGCGCGGGTGGACGGCATGAACTCGCGTAATGAAAAGAAGGTGCTGCGCACCTGGTCGCGGCGCTCGACCATCGTTCCGGAAATGGTGGGCCACACTATCGCCGTGCATAACGGCAAGAAATTTATTCCGGTGTACATCACGGAAAACATGGTGGGCCACAAGCTGGGCGAATTCAGCTTTACCCGCCAGTTCAAGGGGCACTCCATGCGGGCGGCCACGGAAGCGGCCGCCAAGCCGGCGGGCGTTCCCGGCGGTCCGGGAGCGATTGCTCCGGCGGCGGGTACGGCTCCGGCGGCAGCGCCGGCGCCCAAGGCGTAAGACGGGATTCAGGAGATCAACATGGAATTTCGAGCTCAAGTCCGCTTCACCCGGGTTTCGCCGCAGAAGGCGCGCCTGGTGCTGGATTTGATCAAGGGCCGCAAGGTGGAAGACGCGCTCAATATCCTGGTCTTCACCAAGAAGCGGGTGGCGGCCACGGTGGAAAAGCTGCTGCGTTCGGCGCTGGAAAATGCCAACTATCTGAGCAGCGAAAAGGGCATCGACGTCGATGTGGACAAGTTGTACGTAAAGAGTGCGGTCGCCAACGATGGGCCGCGGATGAAACGCATTCGTCCTGCTCCCATGGGGCGGGCGTTCCGCTACGTGCGGCGCATCGCGCACATCGAGATCGTGCTGGCGGAGCGGGGCAAGAGTGGAGAAGGCCTGGCGACCGTGATCGGCCAAGAAACTCCGGCCGCGGCCCCGGCCAAAGCCAAGCGGAAAGCGGCGGCGGGCAAGAAGAAAGTGGGAGCGAGATAATGGGACAAAAAGTTCACCCCTACGGTTTTCGCCTGGGCTACACCAAGCCCTGGAAGTCGCGCTGGTTTGTGGAGCGCGATTACGACAAGCTGCTGCTCGAAGACGTCAAGCTGCGCAATGAGCTGAAAGACAAGCTCAAGTCAGCGGGCGTGAGTTCGATCGAAATCGAGCGTCCCGGCAACAAGCTCCGCGTGATTATCAAGACGGCGCGCCCCGGCATCATTATCGGGCGCAAAGGCGCCGAGATCGACAAGCTCAAGGGGGACGTGCAGAAGCGCACTGGACGTGAGGTTTACATCGATATCCAGGAAGTGCACAAGCCCGAACTGGATGCGCAGCTGGTGTCGGAGTCGATTGCCCTGCAGCTGGAAAAGCGGGTGGGTTTCCGCCGCGCCATGCGCAAGGCGGTCGATTCGGCGCTGCGTTTCGGCTGCAAAGGCATCAAGGTGCGGGTCAGCGGACGCCTGAATGGCAATGAAATCGCCCGTTCGGAGTGGTACCTGCAGGGCCGTCTGCCGCTGCACACCCTGCGCGCCGACATCGAATACGGTTTCACCGAGGCCCGCACCACCTACGGCGTGATCGGGGTGAAGTGCTGGATTTACAAAGGCGAAATTTTGCCGGCCAAGAAACGTGAACCACAGCAGGCTGGCGCGTTCTAAGAAACGGCTTCTAGTCGCTGGCTCCTGGATAAGTCGTCGGAGCGCGTTACAAGCTAGAAGCTAAAGAGCTGACTCTATGTTGATGCCAAAGAAAGTGAAGTACCGCAAGCAGCAGCGCGGACGCATGACCGGAAAGGCGTGGCGCGGAAGCCAGCTGGCGTTCGGCGACTACGGATTGAAAGTGCTCGAGCCGGGCTGGATCACTGACCGCCAGATCGAAGCGGCGCGCGTGGCCATGACCCGCTTCATCAAGCGCGGCGGCAAGATCCAGATCCGCCTCTTTCCGGACAAGCCGGTCACCAAGAAGCCGGCTGAAACCCGTATGGGCAAGGGCAAGGGCGCGCCCGACCACTGGGTGGCGGTGGTGCGTCCGGGCAAGATCCTGTTTGAGATGGAAGGAGTCACGCAGACCGATGCCAGCGAGGCCATGCGGCTGGCTTCGCACAAGCTGCCCTTGCGCACGGTGTTTGTAAAGCGCGAAGGCGCCCACTAGAAACACCGGAGCGGAAACTGAGAAACCGGAGCCGGGAAACAAGAGCTGAGAACTGACATGAAAGCGGAAAAAGTACGTAATCTGACTGCGGACGAACTGCTCTCCCAGGAGCGCGAACTTAGCGACCAGCTGTTCAAGCTGAAGTTCCAGCTCAACATGGGACAGACCGAGAGCCTGAAAAAGATTCGCGGCCTGCGCCGGGACATTGCGCGGGTCAAGACCATCGCTCGCGAGCGCGAACTGGCTGCCGCCAGCGCAACGGAGAAAAAATAGTATGGCTGAAACCAGGACACAATCGGCCGCGCAGCCGCAGGAAGCCGGACGGCGCAAGATCGTGGTGGGTGAGGTGGTCTCCAGCCGCATGCACAAGACCATCGTGGTGCAGGTGGTGCGCAAGAAGACGCACCCGTTCTATAAACGCGTGGTCTCGAAGGCCAAGAAGTTTTATGCCCACGACGAAAAAAATGTTGCCCGGGTGGGCGATGTGGTGCGCCTGGAAGAGACCCGTCCGCTGTCCAAGTTGAAGCGCTGGCGGCTGAAGGAAGTGGTCCGGCGGGCGGCCCTGCTGCCGGAAGCGACGCTTCCGGAAGTCAGCTAGACCGTCTGGAGCCGGGAGGGAGATCCGAATATGGCCGTGATGATGAGATCGATGCTCGAGGTGGCCGACAATTCCGGCGCCCGCAAGTTGCAGATGATTCTGCCCCTGGGCGGGTCCACTGGCCTGAATGCCGGACTGGGTGACGTCATCACCGCCAGCGTGAAAGAGGCGGCCCCGGAAGGCCAGGTGCAGAAGGGCAAAGTGGTAAAGGCCGTCATCGTGCGCACCCGCAAGGAACACCGCCGCCGCGACGGCACCTACATCCGCTTCGACAGCAACGCCGCGGTGCTGATCAATGATGCCGGCGAGCCGGTGGGGACGCGCGTCTTCGGGCCGGTGGCCCGCGAACTGCGCGAGCGCAAGTTTCTGAAGATTGTGTCGCTCGCGCCGGAAGTTTTGTAGGCATTGAGTAATTGGGCAATTGTGTAATTGAGTAATTTTTGAAATTGAACCGAACTGCGACAAATTCGGACCGGTTTTCAATTGCAAGATTGCCAGTTTATCCGATTACCAAATTGACGAAGGGTTGATATGAAGACCGTCGAGAGAGCGAACAAGCGAGTGGACCTGCGGCGCAACGATACGGTGCGAGTGATCACCGGTCGCGATAAGGGGAAAGAGGGCCGGGTGCTGCGCATCTTCCCCAACGATGCCAAGGTACTGGTCGAGCACGTCATGGTGGTGAAGAAGCACGTCCGGCCCAACCCGCAACGCAACGTGAAGGGCGGCATTGCCGAGCAGGAGAGCCGGATCGCGATTTCGAACGTGGGACTGATGTGTCCCAGTTGCAAGCGGCCGGTGCGGATCGGGCACGAGTTCCAGGGCGAGCGCAAGGTCCGGGTCTGCCGCAAGTGCGGCGCCACGCTGGATAAGTAAGCTGCTGGCTTCGAGCTGCAGCTCCTGGCTAGCCGCCAGAGCGGCTGAGTGGCGCGAGTTGCGTAAGAGCCAGTTTCAGAGGAAGCAAATGGCAAAAGAGAAAAGAGACAAGCAAGGCGAAAAACAACAGCAGGAGGCGAAGCCCGCGCAGGCGCATCATAGCGCCAAGGAAACACCGCGGCTTAAGAGCCGTTTCCGGGCTGAAGTCGCGCCCGCGCTGATGAAGGAATTCGATCTCAAGAATCCCATGGCGGTTCCGCACCTGAACAAGATCGTGGTCAATATGGGTGTGGGCGAAGCCACGCAGAATGCCAAGATTCTCGATCCCGCGGTCAACGAACTGGGCCAGATCACCGGCCAGAAGCCGGTCACGACCAAGGCCAAGAAATCGATTGCCGCCTTCAAGGTGCGCGAAGGCCAAGCCATAGGGGCCATGGTCACCCTGCGGGGCGACCGCATGTGGGAGTTTCTGGACCGGTTGTTGAACGTGGCCCTGCCCCGGGTGCGCGACTTCAAAGGGGTCTCGACCAAGTCGTTTGACGGGCGCGGCAACTATACGCTGGGCCTGCACGATCAGCTCATCTTTCCCGAGATTGACTACGCCCGGGTGGACAAGAGCAAAGGGATGAACGTCACCATTGTGACCACGGCAAGAACCGACGACCAGGCACGAGTGTTGTTGAAGCACCTGGGAATGCCCTTCCGGCCGTAATCGCGGAATGGTGATCGAGTCTTAACTGAGAGCCGAGGGCTGACAGCGGAGAGCTGTAGTCGGAGGCTGGGAGCTAAAAGTAAATTGACTACAGCAAAAAGAGTGAAGGACGCAAGGATCGAGGCGAAGTTTGACAAAGGGCGAGGCAAAGAGCCCAAGCTGAAGTTTTCCACGCGCCGGCATAACCGCTGCAAACTGTGCGGCCGTCCGCGGGCTTACCTGCGCAAGTTCGGCGTTTGCCGCCTGTGTTTCCGCGGCTTGGCCTTGCGTGGGGAGATTCCGGGAGTTTCGAAGTCGTCCTGGTAGGGATGAAGGGGACGCGGGCGAGGGCGCCCGCGCCACACAGCACGTCGCCGCGGGTTCTTGGGTGCGCCAAAACGAAACCGAAGCAAACGGGCGGCGGAGGAGAAGCAAACGATGAGGTTGACCGATCCGGTCGCAGACATGCTGACGCGCATTCGCAACGCCATACGCGCCCGCCATCAGAAGGTTGACATTCCTGCTTCCAAGCTGAAGCTGGAGATTGCCCGCATCCTCAAGGAGGAAGGCTACATCTCCAACTTCAAGCCGGCGGAAGAGGAAGGCCACAAGGTCCTGCGCATCTATCTGAAATACGGCAACAACAACGAAGCCGCAATTTCGAACGTGGAACGTGTCTCCCGGCCGGGTTGCCGGGTCTATGTGCGGCGCAGCGAGATTCCGCGCGTGCTGGGCGGAATGGGCATCAACATCCTGACCACGCCCCGCGGAGTCATGACCGGACGCCAGGCGCGCAAGCAGGGCGTAGGCGGCGAAGTGTTGTGCGAGATCTGGTAGAGGCTGCTTCTAGCTACTAGCTTCTGGCTACTGGCTAGACCAAAGCGGCGAGTTGAACAGTGGTGGTACCGAAATGCGACTTGGCTAGAAGCCAGGAGCTAGAAGCTAGAAGCCTATGTCAAGAATTGGAAGAAAACCGATTCCGCTCCCCAAGGGAGTAGCGGTCAAAATTGAAGGTAGCACGGTCAACGTGCAGGGCCCCAAGGGCAAGCTGGATACGCAATTGCCACGGGGCATCCGCATGGAGCAGCAGGATGGCAACCTGGTGGCGATCCGCGAGAACGATTCGCAGGCCGCAATCCATGGCCTGGCCCGTGCCCTGGTCAACAACGCGGTTGAGGGCGTGACCAAGGGTTGGACGCGGGAGCTCGAAATCGTGGGCATTGGCTATCGCGCCGAGCTTAAGGGCAAGAACACCGTGGTCTTCAGCCTGGGCTACTCGCACCCGATCGAATATCCGCTGCCGGCGGGGATCGAAGCCACGATCGATCCCAAGCAGACCAAGCTCAGCGTCACCGGCATCGATCGCCAGAAGGTTGGACAGGTGGCTGCCGAGATGCGCAGCCTGCGTCCGCCCGATCCGTACAAGAACAAGGGTGTGCGCTATGTCGGCGAGCGGCTGAAAAAAAAGGTTGGAAAGACGGGAGCGAAGTAGTCGTCAGTCGTCGGTCTGCAGTCGTCAGCCGGGCAGCTGGGATTGGGATCGAACTGATGATCAAGGCAAGAACAGTCGTTTCGTTATCGATTGCGGCACTGGTTTGGCTGACGATCGACGACTGACGACCGAGGACTAAAAAATGCTGACCCAGACATCGAAGAATGCGAATCGGCGCCACGTACACAAACGCATCCGCAAGAAAGTTGTAGGCACCTCGGAGCGGCCGCGGCTGAACGTGTATCGCTCGTTGAACCACATTTACGTGCAATTGATTGACGACTTGAAGGGCGAGACTCTGGTTTCCGCCAACTCGGCCGAAGGCAAGAAGGGCGAGCGGCGCAGCGGGGGCAACCTGGCCGCAGCCAAGAGTGTGGGCAGGAACATCGCCGAGCGCGCCAAGGCCAAGGGCATCGATAAAGTTGTGTTCGACCGTGGCGGCTACATCTATCACGGACGAGTCAAGGCCCTGGCCGATTCCGCCCGCGAAGCCGGGCTCCAGTTTTAGGGAATTGAGTAATTGAGAAGAAATTGAGTCATTGGGGAATTGAGAAATCGGGTAAATGGAAAACTTTGGGCGTTCCGTTTTTCAATTGCCTAATTACCCAATTGCCCAATTACCAAATTGTGAAATGAGAATCAATGCCAACAGTGATTAAGAAGCTAGACGCGAATTCGTACCAACTGAAAGACCAGGTGGTCTCCATCAACCGCGTGACCAAAGTGGTCAAGGGCGGCAAAAACCTTTCGTTTGCGGCACTGGTTGTCGTGGGAGATCCGAGCGCGGCCGTCGTGGGTTACGGTTCGGGGAAGGCGAAGGAAGTTCCCCAGGCCATTCGCAAGGGAATCGAGTCAGCAAAGAAAAACCTGATGCGGGTGAACCTTACCCAGACCTCCATCCCGCACCTGGTGTTGGGACGGTACGGCTCGGGGCGAGTGCTGCTCAAGCCGGCTCCAGAGGGGACCGGCGTGATCGCCGGGGGTGCGGTGCGCGCGGTCATGACCTCGGCGGGGGTTCAGAATGTGCTTACCAAGTCGATTGGCACCACCAATCCGCACAACGTCATCAAGGCCACCTTCGATGCGCTCAAGCATTTGAAGAACCGCGGCGATGTGGCCGCCATGCGCGGCAAGACGGTTGAGGAGCTGTGATCATGCCCAACAAACTGGCCAAGAAATCGAGTCCGGGCAGTGGCCCTAAAATTCATTTGAAGTGGGTGCGCTCGGCGATTTGCGCCCCCGTCCAGCAGAAACTGGTGGTCAAGGGTCTGGGTTTCACGCGCCTGAACCAGGTCATCGAACGCCCGGACAGCCCCGCCATTCGCGGCATGGTAGCCAAGGTGCCGCACCTGGTGGAGATCGTGAACTAGCCCTCAGCTATCAGCTCTCAGCCCTCAGCTAAACCTGGGTACTGAAAGCTGACAGCTGAGAGCTGAGAGCTTATTTATGAATCTTTCGAATATTCGCGCACCAAAAAAGGCGACGGCCAACAAGAAGCGTGTGGGCCGCGGCATGGGTTCGGGTATGGGCAAGACTTCCACCCGTGGACACAAAGGCCAGCGTTCGCGCAGCGGTTCGCGCATGATGCGCGGCTTTGAAGGCGGCCAGATGCCTCTGCACCGGCGCATGCCCAAGCGTGGATTCACCAACATCTTCCGCCGGGAATTCAATATTGTGAACCTGGAGAAGCTGGCGGCGCTGGGCGAGACCACCATCACGCCCGACGTATTGCGCAAGGCGGGAGTGATTAAGAGTAAGTATCCCGTGAAGGTGTTGGGCGACGGCGAGTTGGCGAGCGCCCTTACCGTGCATGCCCACAAGTTTTCCAAGTCGGCCCAGGAAAAGATCACCAAGGCCGGCGGCAAGTGTGAGGTGTTGTAGCTCATGCTGGAGAAACTGGCCAATGTCTTTCGTATCCCGGACCTGCGCAAGCGCATTCTGTTCACCCTGGGATTGCTGGCGGTCTACCGCCTGGGCGGACACATTCCCACGCCGGGGGTGAATGCGGACAAGCTGCAGCAGTTCTTTGAGCAGAACAAGGGCAGCCTGTTGGGGTTTGTGGACCTGTTTTCCGGTGGACAGCTTCGCCGCCTGACGATTTTTGCCCTGGGCATCATGCCCTACATCACGGCGTCGATCATTTTGCAATTGTTGACCGTGGTGTATGAGCCCCTGGCCAAGTTGCAGAAGGAAGGTGAGCTCGGTCGCAAGAAAATCACCCAGTGGACCCGCTATCTGACCTTCGGTTTGAGCGCCGTGCAGTCCTTTGGCATTGCCTGGCAACTGCAGCGCGGCGGAGATTTCGTGATCCATCCGGGCCCGGCGTTCATACTGATGACCATGCTGACCTTGACCACGGGCAGCGTCTTCATCATGTGGCTGGGCGAACAGATTACCGAACGCGGAGTGGGCAACGGGATGTCGCTGCTGATTTTTGCCGGCATCGTGGTGGGCCTGCCGCGTGGCGTCATCGATCTTTTCGACAAGGTCCGCACCGATGCCTGGGGCGCCTTTACCGCGCCGGCGATGATTCTGCTGATCGGGGTCATGGTCCTGGTGGTGGCGTTCATTGTCTACGTGGAACGCTGTGAGCGCCGCATTCCGGTGCAGTACGCCAAGCGCGTGGTAGGTCGAAAAGTCATGGGCGGGCAGTCTACGCACCTGCCCTTGCGGGTGAATTCCGGCGGCGTGATGCCGGTGATTTTCGCATCGTCGATTCTCACCCTGCCCCAGACCGTGGGATATGGTCTGCGCAACAACCGTTATTTTGGCGACCTGATTCGCTGGCTGGGCTGGGGTGAGCCGCTGTACACGGCGCTGTATGCGGTGGGGATCATCTTTTTTGCCTACTTCTATGTTTCCATTGTCTTCAACCCCAACGAAGTTGCCGACAACATGCGGAAGTATGGCGGGTTCATTCCCGGCATCCGTCCGGGCAAGCGCACGGCCGACCACATCAACGAGATCCTGACCCGCATCACCCTGGTGGGAGCGCTGTACCTGATCATCATCTCCTTCATCCCGGAGTGGATGATTACTGGTATTCACCTGAACCATCTCTATGGTCCGATTGGCGCCTTTTTCGAGCGCCTGCCGACGTGGGTGACGAACGGCCTGAATGTGAACTTTTACTTTGGAGGAACCTCGCTGCTGATCGTGGTCGGCGTGGCCATGGACACGGTCACCCAAATTGAGGCCCAGCTGGTAATGCGCCACTACGATGGTTTCACGCCGCGCAGCGGACGCATTCGCGGCCGCCGGACATGGTCTTGAGCTAGCAGGCGCGACGCTCCTCGCTCATGCTGGAGCGGCAAGGACCCGGGTTTTGGGGCCACGGATTTTGAAATGAACCGGGATGGATGCGGTCATCGTGCGGGTGGGACAGAAATTGGATCGGGAGGCGGGAGGAGCGGTTCGATGGCGGAGGCAACCTCGCGCGGCATCGGACCTGTAATCCTGCTCGGCTCCCCGGGCGCGGGCAAGGGTACGCAAGCCAAGCTGACTGTGGAGCGTTACCGTATCCCGCAGATCTCCACCGGAGACCTGCTGCGGGACAATGTGCAGCGGGGCACGCATTTGGGCATGCTGGCCAAGGACGTGATGGCGCGGGGTGAACTCGTGCCCGACGATTTGATGTATGACATGGTGGCGCAACGCCTGAGGCAGGTTGACTGCGAGCGCGGCTTCATCCTGGACGGTTTTCCCCGCAATCCGGCTCAGGCCGGATGGCTGGATGCGTTTCTGGAGCATGAGTTCTTTGAAAATGCGCAGCGCGACAAGTGCCTGCCCATTGTGATCCGAATTGACGTGGACTATAATAAGTTGCTGCGCCGGATTACCGGACGCCGTTCTTGTCCCGTCTGTGGACGGATCTACAACGTCTACTCCCAGCCACCCCGTGTCGCTGATCGATGCGATGTTGATGGTTCAACGCTGGTGACCCGCGAAGACGATCGTGAAGAAGTCATCCGGGGACGACTGGCGGCCTACGAACTGCAGACCAAGCCCGTAGCCGAGTATTACGCGCGCAAAGGGCGGCTGGTCTCGGTGGATGGCGACTTGCCGGTCGATGAGGTCACCGAACAGATTTTCAAAGTGATCGAGGACCACGCGGGAGCAAGTGGCAGAAACTGACGGGTTGAACATTGGAATGGCGATTGTCTGCAAATCGGCGGCCGAGATTGAAAAGATGCGGCGCAGCGGCGGTATCGTGCGCCAGGTGCTGGACCATGTGAGCAGCCTGGTCGTTCCGGGTGCGACCACGATGGACCTGGAACGCGCCGCGGAACAGAAGATCAAGGACCTGGGCGTGAAGCCTGCGTTCAAGGGATATTACGATTATCCCTGTGTGCTGTGCACCTCAATCAATGAAGAGATTGTTCACGGTATCCCTTCCGAAAAAAGGGTGTTGAAGGCCGGGGACATTGTTTCGATCGACTGCGGTGTGGTGCTGGACGGCTACTACGGCGATGCTGCCATCACGGTCCCGGTGGACGGGTCGCTGACCCCGGAGTTGAGCAAATTGCTGGAAGTGACCGAGGCCTCGTTGTACCGGGGTATCGAGGCGGCCCGCATCGGCAACGCCGTGGGAGACGTGGGGGCTTCGGTACAGGAATTTGTCGAAGCTAACGGCTTCAGCGTGGTACGGGAGTTTGTGGGACACGGCATTGGAACGCGTCTGCATGAGGAGCCGCAAGTGCCGAACTATGGCACCCGCGGACACGGGGCGCGCTTGCGCGAAGGCATGGTGCTGGCCATCGAGCCCATGGTGAATTCCGGCAGTGCGGGGACACGGGTGCTCGAGGACAAATGGACCGCGGTCACTGCCGACGGCAGCTACAGCGCCCACTTTGAGCATTGTGTCGCAGTCACCAAAGATGGCCCGATGATTTTGACGCAGTAGGGCAGCTTCTAGCTGCTGGCTTCTAGCTACTTCGCGGTGCAAAAGTGATCACGGTTGAGCAGGTTGCAGGCTAGCGCCGCAGTCCGTCTGAGTCCGAGGCACGAGCGAATGACGAAGGAAACGATGAAACTTGATCGTGCCGAGCTAACACATAGCCTCTTGAGCACCAATCAACGTCCTCAAGAAGCACCATTTTGCACCGGAAAGTAGCTAGTAGCTTGAACCTGAAAGCGGTGGGATTGGCTAGAAGCTAGTGGCCAGAAGCCAGAAGCAATTTCCAAGGAGTCGATGAGCAAAGAGGACGCGATTGAAGTGATGGCAACGGTCCTGGAACCGCTGCCTAATGCCATGTTCAAGGTTGAACTGGAAAACAAGCACCAGGTGCTGGCGCATGTCTCGGGAAAGATGCGCAAGAACTTCATTCGCATTCTGCCGGGCGACAAGGTCGCAGTTGAGCTTTCGCCCTACGACCTGAACCGCGGCCGCATCGTGTATCGCTATAAATGAAACGCCTCACCCATCCGTCGATTTTGCTGAGGGCTGAGGGCTGAAGGCTGGTCTATGAAAGTACGAGCGTCGGTAAAGAAAATTTGCGATAAGTGCAAGGTCATCCACCGCAAGGGAGTGGTACGGGTGATCTGCGTTGTCTCCAAGCACAAGCAACGGCAGGGATAAAGGACTCGAGGAGCAATATGGCACGCATTGCAGGCGTCGATCTTCCGCGCAACAAGCGAACCAATATCGCGCTGACCTACATCTACGGCATCGGCAATCCGCGCGCGGCCCGCATTTTGGACGCGGCCAAAGTGGACCCCATGAAGAAGGTCCAGGATCTGGGCGAGGACGAAGTCAATCGCATCCGCCAGGTGATCGAAGCGGAAGGCATGGTGGAAGGCGACTTGCGCAAGGAAGTTTCGATGAATATCAAACGGCTCATCGAAATTGGTTCCTACCGCGGTTACCGTCATCGCCGCAACCTGCCGGTCCGCGGCCAACGCACCCACACCAACGCGCGCACCCGGAAAGGTCCACGCAAGGGGACCGTGGCCGCCAAGAAGAAATCGGCGGCCAAAACTTAGGAAATCAGCTGCTAGCTTCTAGCTCTTGGCTAGAAGCTAAGAGCTAGGAGCTAGAAGCTAATATGGCAAAACCAGCAGCACCAGCAGCGGCGGCGGGTACCGGAGCAGCGGCGCCGGACAAAAAAGGCAAGAAGAAAACCTTTAAGAAAAAAGAGCGGAAGCATGTTCCGCACGGCATTGCCCACATCCAGGCCTCGTTCAACAACACCATTGTGACCATCGCCGACCAGGCGGGCAATGTACTGGCCTGGAAGAGTTCGGGGTCGCTGGGTTTTCGCGGATCGCGAAAGGGAACGCCGTTCGCCGCCCAGCAGGCGGCCCAGAACGCCGCCAGCATGGCGCGCGATCACGGTGTACGCAGCGTCGAAGTGCGCGTGAGCGGCCCCGGTTCCGGGCGTGAATCGGCAATTCGCGCTTTAGCCGCAGCCGGAATTGAAGTCCGCAATATCAAAGATGCAACGCCCATTCCGCACAACGGTTGCCGTCCGCCGAAGCGGAGAAGGGTCTAGCAATTTCCAGTTTCTGGTTTCAGAAGCCAACTGGAAACCGGTAGCTGGGAACCAAGAACTGCATTTTGTTTTTGACCAGCAGTTTCCAGTTTCTGCTTCCAAGTTCACAGTGGTTGAGACTGGAAACTAGAGACCGGAAACTTGAAAACTGTAATTTTGGTCCGGGACGAAGGGTGAAGCCAAACCTGTAAACCGGTCATCTAACAAGGAGAATACAACTTGGCTCGATACACTGATCCCGTCTGCCGTCTCTGCCGCCGTGAGGGCATGAAGCTGTTCCTCAAAGGCACGAAGTGTTTCAGCGATAAATGTCCCATCGAGAAGCGTAACTTCGCTCCTGGACAGCATGGCAAGGACCGTAAAGCTAAAATCGTCGGCTACGGCTTGCAGTTGCGCGAAAAGCAGAAAGCCAAGCGCATTTACTTTACCCAGGAGGGGCAGTTCCGCAACTACTTCGAGAAAGCGGCCCGCACCCGGGGTGTGACCGGCGAAATGCTGCTGCAACAGCTGGAGCGACGCCTAGACAACGTGGTCTACCGCCTCGGTCTTGGCATGTCCCGTCGCCAGGCGCGACAGTTGGTGCGTCATGGCCACATCCAGGTGAATGGACGCAAGGTGAACATTCCTTCGTACCAGGTGAGTGTGGGCGAGGAGATTGCGATCCGCGAAGGCAGCAAGAAGCTGCCCATCCTGGAGCCGGCAAAGGAATTTGCCAGCCACCAGAATGCGCCCAACTGGCTGGAGATTGACCGCGACAACTACAAGGGCAAAGTCCTGGCTTTGCCCAAGCGCGAGGATATTAATCTGCCGGTGAATGAGCAGTTGATTGTGGAGTTGTACAGTAAATAAGTCGTCAGTCGTCGGCAAATCATCTGGCTGACGACCGATGACTGACGACCGACGACTGGTCCAACAATTCGAGCCAGATCAGCCTGTCTCTGACGCTTGACCTGAACGCAGCACGGACCCGTTCAGGGATGTCAGGACTGAGCCACACGGCCGAAGGAGAACAACGTAATGCTTTGGAAGGGATTTCAAAAACCCAAACGTCTCGCCGTTGACACCTCAACCTTAACCGACAAGTACGGTATCTTCTGGGCCCAGCCGTTTGAACGCGGCTTTGGCACCACCATCGGCAACGCGCTGCGCCGGGTTATGCTTTCTTCGATCGAGGGCGCTGCCGTGACTGCGGTAAAGATCGAAGGCGTGCTGCACGAATTCCAGTCGATTCCCGGCGTGGTCGAGGACGCCACCGACATCATCCTCAACCTGAAGCAGATTCCCTTCAAGCTGGCAGGCGACGCTCCCAAGGCCATTTACCTGCGCAGCGACCAGCCCGGCGTAGTCACTTCCGGCATGATCGAGGCTGACGCCGATGTCGAAGTGCTCGACAAGGACGTTTACATCGCGACCGTCAGCGAGGGTGGCAAGCTCGATATGGAAATGCGCCTCAAGCGCGGACGCGGCTACGTTTCGGCGGACAAGAACTTCGACGAGGACCTCGGCATTGGCTTCATCCCCATCGATTCCGTGCATTCTCCGGTGCGCAAGTGCAACTACACCGTGGAAGCAGCGCGTCTGGGACAGATCACCGATTACGACAAGCTGACTCTCGAAGTGTGGACCAACGGTTCCATCACACCGGCCGATTCCATCGGCCTGGCGGCGAAGCTGCTGAAGGATCACATGAACATCTTCATCAATTTTGAAGAGGACATTGAGACTTCCGCCGCGACCGACGATCGCAAGCCGGAAATTAAGAACGAGAACCTGAACCGGTCGGTCGAAGAGTTGGAGCTTTCGGTGCGCAGCTACAACTGCCTTAAGAACGCCAACATCCAGACCATTGGAGAGTTGGTGCAGAAGACCGAAGCCGAAATGCTGAAGACCAAAAATTTTGGCCGCAAGTCGCTGAACGAGATCAAGGAAATTCTGTCGTCGATGGGCTTGAGCCTGGGCATGAAGATCGACGAGCACGGCAATGCCGTGCCCGGCCCGACCTCCAACCAGGTGCTGCCGGCATCGGCCTACGGTCCGGACAACGATCTATAAGCCAGTTCGGGTGGCGCTGGGCGCCACCCGATTCCTGGTTTCCAGTTTCCAAAATTTGGACATTGCATGTTTCGCCTGCGATCAGGAATTTGAAACCGGAAACCGGAAACTGGGAACCAAGATACCGATGTGAACTGGCCATTTGTGGTTAAGTGGCCCCAGAGGGATTCAAATGCGTCACAAAGTAGCAGGATGGAAACTGGGACGAAACACCAGCCATCGCCGCTCATTGCTGCGGAATTTGGTGACTTCGCTCATCACCGAAGAACGAATCGAAACCACCGTGCCCAAGGCCAAGGCCCTGCGTCCGCTGGTGGAGAAGATGATCACATTGGGCAAGCGTGGTGATCTGTCCGCGCGCCGCCAGGCCCTGGCATACCTGATGACCAGCGCCGCGGTGGACAAGCTTTTCGACACTGTCGCTCCCCGTTTCGGAGACCGCGAAGGGGGTTACCTGCGGATTGTTCGCGCCGGTTGGCGGAAGGGCGATGGCGCCGACACGGCTTTTGTAGAACTCCTCGGCAGCGAGAAGTTGCAGGAAGAAAAACGCGAGAAGCGGGCGGCCGTCCGTTCCAAGCGCGCCGAAGAAGCCAAGCGAGCGATGGAAGAGGCTGAAGCGCAGCAGGGAGTGGAACATCCCGCCGACCACGCCGAAGGCGAAGACAGGGTCAAGGACAAAGACAAAGAGTAGAGAAGCACCGGTCTCGCCGTCGCCAGCCTTAGCCTGGGGCGGCGACCGAAGACCGGCGACTGACAGCGGTTCCAGCCGCAGCGAACCAGCTCCTCATATTCCCAGCTCCCCGGTCGTACATGTCCGCTGGAGTCTATCCGCAGTAATCTTGCCCTCACCTGACCTCACGTTAGACTGATGTCAGGGCCATGGAGTTTTCGCGGAACCAAATCGGCATTGCGGCAGGAGCCGGGGTTCTCCTGCTCGTCATTTTCTTCGGCTACCTCATTCACCTGAATGGGGAAGGCCCGGTGCTGGGCCGCTCCGAAGATCGCGACCCGCTCTCCGGAATCCCTAACTCCATTTCCCTGAACCCGCTGCGGGACCGCAGTTCAGAGCGGGAGGCGGCCCAGTTCATCCGCGGCATGCGGGACGGGCGCTGCAAGGAAGAACTGGCAGACTGGTTCAAGGACTATCGCAAGAAGTACGCTGCCTTCATTTGCGACTCGGAAGCGCAGCATCCCTTGATCTCATGGGAGGTGGCGGACTGGGAAGACACGCCGCCGTTGCGCATCCTGCGCTACCGCGGCAAGCGCCACAACATCCCCGGTCAGAAGGGAACCTACAAGGAACTGTTTTCGGTGACGCTGGAGAACAAAGGCGGCGAGTGGGTCGTAACCAAGTACGACTCCATGTATTGAGAGCGGTCGTTGGCCATTGGTCGTTGGCCTTCCTTCAGGAGAGCTTTAGCCGCGGCGACGATTCTGGACGCCGTTTCCGAAGAACAAGAAATAGGACGACTTGTGCTATCAACGCGGCGCTGCTGTCCAGCGCGACGTCGTGCAGTCTTCCGGTGCGGCTGGGAAGGAAGGTCTGGTGCCACTCATCGAGGCAAGCAACCAGGGCCGCCATGAAGAACGAAATTCTTGCCCACTCAATCGACCAGGTTCGGCCGGGGAACGGGAACGTGTCCCGCCAGGCGCGGAAAAGCAGCCAGCTTAAAGTAAAATAGCCTATGAAGTGGCCGGTCTTGCGGATCAGGAAATGCCAGAGCGGAAAATGCGCCGGATCCAGGCCCAGCAGGAAGTGCAGCAGCCCGTAAAGAATCCGACCTGTGTTCTCGGCGGAGGCCAGATTGGTCGACTCGGTCACGATAATACCGAGCCACAGAATCGCCGCGATCCACGTCTTGAGAAGGTGCTTTTGCGCAGGATTCAAGCGCGGCTTTCCTGGCGCCTACTCCACCGCATAATTCGGCGCCTCGCGCGTGATCATGACATCGTGTACGTGACTCTCGCGCAGGCCAGCCCCGCTGATGCGCACAAACCGCGTTTTCTGCAACAGGTCCGGGATGGTGGCGCAACCGCAATAACCCATACCGGACTTCAGGCCGCCCACCATCTGGTGCACGATCATGGCGACGGAACCACGATAGGGAACGCGCCCTTCAATTCCCTCGGGAACCAGTTTCCCCAGGCGATTGGCGTCGTCGGATCCGCCCGACATGGCCGTCGAAGCGTCTCCATCGGTGTTCTGGAAATAGCGTTCGCTCGAACCTGAGGCCATCGCTCCCAGCGAGCCCATGCCGCGATAAGACTTGAACGAGCGGCCCTGGTAGAGAATCAATTCCCCCGGACTTTCATCGGTCCCGGCGAAAAGGGATCCGATCATGACGCCCGAAGCGCCGGCGGCGAGGGCCTTGGTAATGTCGCCTGAGTACTTGATGCCGCCGTCGGCGACCACCGGAATGCCGGCATCCTTGGTGGCGCGGTAGGCTTCCGCAATGGCGGTGATCTGCGGCATTCCCGCCCCAGTCACGACCCGCGTGGTGCAGATCGATCCCGGGCCAATACCGACTTTAATGGCATCGGCGCCGGCGCGGGCCAGTTCGCACGCTCCATCGAAAGTGCCGACGTTGCCGGCAATCAGATCTACCTCGGGCAGCTTCGACTTGACCATTTTGATGGCATCGAGCACCCGGGTGGAGTGTCCGTGCGCACTGTCGATGGCCAGCATGTCCACCTTGAACTTGACCATTTCCTGGGCGCGCTCGAGGAAGTCTCCGGTGGCGCCGATGGCGGCTCCCACCCGCAGCCGGCCCTGCGAATCTTTGGCTGCGTTGGGATATTTCAGCTTTTTCTGAATGTCCTTGACCGTGATCAGGCCCTTGAGGTTGTAGTTGTCATCGACCACCAGCAGCTTCTCGACGCGGTGTTCGTGCAGGATGTTCTCCGCGTCTTCAAGAGTAGTTCCCACAGGCACGGTGATCAGATTGTCCTTGGTCATCACCTTGCTGATGGGAATATCGAAGCGGGTCTCAAAGCGCAGGTCGCGGTTGGTCAGAATGCCCACCAGTTTTCCGTTCTTGGTGATGGGCACGCCGGAAATCTTGTATTTGCGCATGATTTCGAGCGCGTCGGAAACCCTGGCATCGGGTGACATAGTGACCGGGTCCACGATCATGCCGCTCTCCGAACGCTTCACCTTGTCCACCTCGTTGGCCTGCTGCTCCGGCGTCAGGTTGCGATGGATGATCCCGATGCCGCCCTGCTGCGCCAGCGCGATGGCCATGTGCGATTCCGTGACCGTGTCCATGGCGGCGCTGATGATGGGAATGTTTAGACGGATATTGCGCGTCAGTTGGGTCTGAGTGTTGGCCAGCGCGGGTACGACGTCGGAACGCGCGGGCAAGAGCAACACGTCGTCGAAGGTGAGTGCTTCAGGGACGGGAAAATGGATCATGAGGTTTCTCGAAGCCTGGGTGGTCAAGCACCATTCTAGAGAGACAGTCACGTCCGTGGCAAATTATGTAGTAGCTCAATACGGCAAACTGTTTCGACTTGCAGCCTGAAACTAGACATACTAACGTAGTTCGGATTTGAGGGGGTTAGGAGAGGTGTATATGGCGAAGACCCGTTTGCTCTCGCGCTGGACGCGCCTGGCAGTGATTGCGGCGATCATGATTGCGGCAGGCGGTTGGTTTCAGGCCGCGCCTTCCAGTTCTGAGCTTCCGGGCCCAACCATTCGCGTCAGCACCCATCCGGTGCTGGTCGATGTGGTCGTGACCGATAAGCAAAACAAGCCGGTCAGAGGTCTGAAGCAGGACGATTTCGAAGTGCAGGAAAAGGGAAAGAACCAGAAGATCGTCTTTTTCAGTCCGGCCGGCGAAGACCAAAAGCAGGCTGCGCTTGATCTTCCGCCTGGGATATATTCCAACAAGCCCGAATACCGGTCGCCGGGTGGCCCCTTGATGGTTCTGCTGCTGGATGCGGCCAATACACCGTTCAAAGACCAGGCTTATGCGCGCCAGCAGATGCTGAAGTTTGTGCGCGATCAGTACAAGCCCTGACAACGAATGGCGATATTTACTCTCACCAACGGCCTGTCGATTTTGCAGGACTTCACCACGGATCCGAATGTGTTGATGGCCGCGCTGCAGAAGTATCAGCCGGTGTCCCAGGAAATGCCGAATGCCGCGGGCCGCGTGTGCCCAGCACGAGTTCCGATGGCGGAAAGGGACGCAGCCGGTGGAGGCGGGAATGGTCGAACGCATGCGCGAGTTCCAGAATATCCAACTCGCCTATGTGCAACACCGGCGAGTGGAGACCACCACCGCTGCTATGCGCAGCCTGGCCAGAATCCTTGGGGGAATGCCCGGCCGGAAGAGCGTGGTTTGGGTTACCGCTGCATTTCCGTTCAGTCTCATTCCGGAAGACCGCAGCATCAGCGAGGCGGAGATGGCGGAATCCCTTCCTACCATCAAGCAGCTTGGCCTCGGTACCCGCGCCGCCGGTTCGATGGCGGGAATTGAGCGCACAAGTCACGCCCAGGAGATTCGGGAGGCCTCAGCCCAACTGGCGAGTGCGCAAATAGCCATCTATCCTGTCGACGCGCGCGGACTTATGAGCGGCATGGAAGCCACCAGTGACGATCTTCCCAGCCGGCAGTTCAACAGCATCTCGGAGAATGCTTCGCTACGGATGTCGGATGCGGTTTCGGACCAGGAAACGATGCGTGAAATCGCACGCGAGACCGGCGGAGTGGCTTATGTCAACCAGAATGAAATCAAGGAAGGTGTAGGCGTGGCCCTGGCCGACTCCGGCGCTTCCTACAGCCTGGGCTACTATCCGCGGGACAAGAAGTGGGACGGCAAGTATCGTGCCATCAAGGTGAAACTGGGCCGCGACGGCTTTGATGCCCGCTATCGCCGCGGGTATTTTGCCATTGATCCCGCCTCTGTGAAGGACCGTAAACCGGAACAGGGCGCAGTCGAGGCCTTGCAGGACAGCGCGCCCGACACGCTGGTGACCTTCAGTGCACAGGTGAAGCCCGCGGGAGGCGGAAAGTTGGCGGTGGATTTTCTTGTGGATGCACACACCCTCTCCACGGAGGATGTCTCGGGAGGAAACAAGAAATTCAACGTGGTTCTGTACGCGGCCACTTTCGCTGTGGACGGCAAGATGCTGGGCAACCAGAGTATCAAGGTGGACCAGGCCTTCGATGCCGGAACCTACCAGCAGATTCTCACCAAAGGCATGCTGCTGCACATGGACCTGAACCCGCCATCGGGTGCGAGTCAGTTGCGAATGGCGGTCGAGGACAATCGCACGGGTCACACCGGGAGCCTGACCGCACCGCTGTAGTTTTCTCACAAATCGACCGGCCTACAGCGGTCAGGGTGGTTTGTTTTTTGGCGGGTCGCGGCGTATATTGATAACTGGAACTGTTGTGTAGTTACCGGTGTTTGGCGAGACACACCAGTGGGCGCAAGCCCACTTTTTAGTTTAGGCCCATTTTGGAACCGTGAAATTGGCCGTAAGCTATTGGTTTCATGGCACTTGAGATTGACAAGGTGCGCGATATCGCGGAGCGGGTGGCTGCCGCCTGCGGGCTGGAAGTAGTCGAAGTCGAGCTGCGCGGCGGGGGTAAGGCGCGCATGCTTCGCATCGTGATCGACAAGCTGGCCGGGGTCACGCACGAAGACTGTGCCAACGTGAGCCGGGAAGTGGGCACGATACTCGACGTCGAAGACCTAATTTCCGGTTCGTATACGTTGGAGGTTTCTTCTCCTGGACTGGACCGGAAATTAATTCGTCCGGCCGATTACGAGCGCTTCACCGGAAGCCGGATCAAGTTGACCACGCAGCAACCGGTCAACGGCAATCGTCACTTTGAAGGCCGGCTGGAGAGTTTCCAGCACGGGCGTTTGACGCTGGACCTAAACGCCGCCAGGAAGAAGCGCCGTCCGGAAGAAGGGGTTGCAGCAAAGCTGGAGATCGACTTGAAAAACGTCGAGAAGGCAAACCTGGTGCCGGAAATCTAGAAGGGGCATCAGACGTCGGACCTCATACGTCGGCCATATCAAGCCTTCCGCATTGCCGGGTTTGCCTGAGGTCTGAAGTCCGAGGTCCAAGGTCGGGTTTTTATTATGGCAAGTGAGCTCTATAACACGATAGACGCGTTAAGCCGGGAAAAAGGCATTGATCCGCAGATTGTCGTGAGCGCGGTGGAAGATGCCATTGTTGTCGCTACGCGCAAGTATTACAAGACGCAGGAAAATCTGCGCGCCGAACTGGACAAGGAAACAGGCAAGATCCGGGCTTTTGCGGTGAAGACGATTGTAGAGACTCCGGAACAGGTTGAAGACCCGGTCCTGCAAGTCACGCTGGATGACGCGCGGAAGATCAATCCTAACGTCGAACTGGGCGGCGAGCTACAGATCAACAAGCAGACCGAAGGCATTCTGGGACGGATTGCGGCGCAGTTGGCCAAGCAGGTCATCTTCCAGAAGGTGCGCGAAGCGGAGCGCGACACGGTGTACAACGAGTACATCGGACGCGTCGGCGAGATTGTGAATGCCACGGTGAAGCGGATCGAAGGTCCGGATGTGATCTTCGACATCGGCAAGGCGGAGGCGCGCATGCCGCGCAAGGAGCAGTCGCGGCTGGAATCGTTTGCCATGGGTGAGCGCGTGCGGGTGGTGATTGCCCGGGTGGAACGGGCCTCGAAGGGACCGGCGGTCGTGGTATCGCGGGCTGCGCCGGAACTGGTGCAGCACCTGTTTCAGACCGAAGTTCCGGAAATTTACGATGGCACGGTTGTGATCCGGGCCATTGCGCGCGAGGCTGGCGAACGCACCAAGATCGCGGTCATGTCGAAAGACAAAGACGTGGACGCGGTGGGCGCCTGTGTCGGCATGAAGGGCATGCGGGTGCAATCCATCATTCGCGAACTGCGGGGCGAGAAGATTGACATCATCGAGTACCACGAAGATGCCGTGACCTTCGCGGAAAAGGCTTTGCAGCCCGCCAAAGTGAGCCGCGTGACGGTGGTCGATTCAGCGGATAAGCATCTTGAGGTCGTAGTGGATGACAGCCAGCTTTCGCTGGCTATCGGCAAGAAGGGGCAAAATGTCCGACTGGCGGCGAAGCTGCTGGGCTGGAAGATTGACATCAAGAGCGAGGAAGAGAAGCGGCAGGAAGTGGAGTTGCAGATGTCCGCGCTGGTGGGTAACGCTTCCACTCCTCTGGAGAATGTGCCCGGCCTGGGTGAAGGCCTGGTGGAGAAACTGGGCGCCGCCGGTGTGACCACGGTAGAGGCCCTGGCGGACATGACCCCGGAGCAGCTCGAGGCTATCGAGGGTATCGGCCCCAAGACGGTGGAAAAAATCAGCCTGGCGGTGAATAATTATTTCTCCAGCCTGGAAGCCGGGGAAGCGGGCGCCCCCGCGGCGGAAGGTGAAGTCAGCGCGGAGCCGGTGGCGGAAGAGTCAGCCGCGGGCGCCGACGACGTCACCGCCGAGGTAGAAGCGGCGCAGGAAACGGCGGTTCAAAACGCTGAATCAGCCGATCCCGCCGTCGAAGAAAATAATGTGCAAGAAGTAGCCGCTGAATCCGCGGAGGAGCCTGCTCCTTCTGAGGAGAAGCAGTAAGTGCGATTCTCGCGCGCTGGGGCAAGCGGTTGCGCGAACCTGAAAACTGAAGCCGTGAGGTTGATATGAAGACTTAGCGGAACAGTCCGGAGGACGAAAGGGCGGATGAGTAAGATTCGAATCAACGATCTGGCAAGGGAGCTGGAAGTCAAAAGTAAATCTATTCTCGATGTGCTTCCGGAAATTGGAGTCACCGAGAAGAAGAGCCATTCCAGTTCCCTCGAAGACCATGAAGCGGAAAAAGTCCGTGCCCGCCTCCGCGCAGGCAGCTCAGCGCAGACCTCCAGCCGGCCTTCCCGTCCGACTCGCGCCGATGCCGATGAAATCAAGACCAAGATTGACCTTTCCCATATTTCCAAGCCCGGCGACGCGTTAAAGGCCATCATCAGCAAGCAACAGCCGTCCGCGACCGTGGAAGCTCCGCGCGCGGTTGCGCCACCGCCCGTCAAGCCCGCGGTCTCGGCCGCGCCGCCTGCGGCGACCACACCTGCCCCCAGGCCTGCGGCAACGCCGAAGCTGGTTGTACCGACTCCGACACCGCGGCCAAGCTTTACCGCTCCAGTACCAGCTCCTCCTCAATCGGCAGCGCCTGCGCCGCCGGCAGCGCCGCGACCGGCCGCTCCGCCGCCGGCCCCGCCACTCTCGGCTAGCAGCATAGCGCCGGCCGCTCCGGCACCGCGGCCACCTGCTTCTCCGGCCCAGCCTCCGACCATGGCTGCCAGACCAGCCGCTCCGGTCGCGCCCGCACCGCCGGTAGCGCCGCCGCCGCGAATGATCGTGCCCCAGACCGGGCCGCGTCCGGTATACAAAGCACCCTTGCGGCCGGGCGCGCCTGCTGCAGGTGCCACCGGAACGCCCGCGGGTGCCACGATGCGTCCGGCTCCAGGACGTCCGGTACCCGGGCAGCCCATTTTCCAGCGTCCGCGACCGGGGGCGCCGGCGAGTCGTCCGCCGCTGCGTCCCGGCGAGCGCAGGCCCATGCATCCCACACGGCAGTCTCCCACGGGATCAAGACCGCTGGGAGTCGGGCCGGGAGCAGTGCCAGCCGGCGGGCCGACGCCCCGGCCGGGCAGCAGGCCGGGGGCACCGTCACGCCGGCCCGGACAGCGTTATGTGCCGCGTGGTGTGAAGGAAGGCCCCATGAAGGGCTACACGCCGCCGCCGCGGCTGTCGCTCTCGAACGAGCCGCAACCGATCACGCGCAGCATCACCATCACGGAAGGCATCAGCGTAAAAGATCTGGCGGAAAAGCTCGGACTTCGCGCCAAGGACCTGATTGCGCGCCTGCTGCTCCGCGGCGTGTTCGCCACCATCAATCAGACGCTGGATACGGAACTGGCCAGCGAAATGGCGCGCTTTTTCGGAGCAGACACCAACGTCATCACCTTCGAAGAGCAGGCTGCTAAGGAAGTTTCCGAAGCCGCCGCCGGCGATGAAGGCGTGCCCACCGAAGGCGTGACCCGTCCGCCGGTGGTTACCATCATGGGCCACGTCGATCACGGCAAAACCACGCTGCTCGATTCCATCCGCCTGACCAACGTGGCGGGAGGTGAGGCCGGCGGCATCACGCAGCACATTGGCGCTTACAAGGTGACGATTCTGGATAAGGAGTCGCCGGCCTACGGCCGCCAAATCGTATTTCTCGACACGCCCGGCCACGAAGCGTTCACCCGCATGCGGGCGCGGGGAGCCAAAGCCACAGACATTGTTGTGCTGGTGGTGGCTGCCGATGATGGCGTGATGCCGCAGACGCTTGAGGCCATTGACCATGCCCACGCCGCGGAAGTACCCATCATTGTCGCGGTCAACAAGATCGACAAGCCCGACGCTTTGCCGGATCGGGTCAAGAAGCAGCTGGCCGACCGCGGGCTGATGCCGGAAGACTGGGGCGGGACCACGGTATTCGTGGATGTCTCAGCCAAGCAGAAAACGAACCTGAACCTGCTGATGGAAATGATCTGCCTGGTGGCGGATCTGCAGGAGCTGAAGGCGACACCGGACCGTCCGGCAACCGGCGTAGTGCTCGAGGCCAAACTGGATCGCGGCCGTGGACCGGTGGCGACCCTGCTGGTGCAGAACGGAACCTTGCGCAACGGCGACAATTTTGTCGTGGGTAATGTGTACGGCAAAGTGCGTGCCATGTTTGACGATCGCGGCAACCAGCTTGAGTCTGCACCCCCCTCCACTCCAGTCGAAATCCTCGGCATGGAAGGTCTGCCCCAGGCGGGCGACCAGTTTGTGGTGGTGGCAGATCGCGACAAAGCCCGCGGCGTATCCGAATACCGGGAACAGAAAGCTCGCGAAGCCACACTGGCCAAGAGTTCCCGGGTTTCGCTGGAAGGCCTGGCGGAGCAACTGAAGACTGCCGGCACCAAGGAACTGAACATCATTCTGAAAGCCGACGTTGGCGGCTCGGTGGAAGTGCTGACCGACCTGCTCACCAAGTTGTCGAACGAGAAGGTTCGGCTGAAGGTACTGCGTTCGGGTGTGGGCGCCATTACCGAGTCCGATGTGCTGCTGGCTTCGGCCTCGAACGCCATAATCATCGGATTCAACGTGCGCCCGGAAAGAAAAGCACAGGAACTGGCGGAGCAGGAGAAGGTGGACATCCGCTTGCACTCGATCATTTACGAGTTGCAGGACGAGATCAAGCGCGCCATGACCGGACTGCTCGAGCCCACCATCAAGGAAACCTACCAGGGCCGCGCCCTGGTCAAGGAGACCTTCCGCATTCCCAAAGTCGGCACCATTGCGGGGTGTTCCGTCACCGACGGCCTCATCAAGCGCGACTCGGAGGTGCGCCTGCTGCGCGATAATAATGTCGTGTTCACCGGTAAAGTCGGCTCGCTACGCCGTTTCAAGGACGACGCCAGCGAGGTCCGCAACGGCATGGAGTGCGGCATCTCCATCTCCAACTACGGCGATATCAAAGTCGGCGACGTGATCGAGGCCTTCGTGACCGAGAAAGTCGCGGCAGAAGCCATCGCTTAGAAGCAGTTGTCGGTCGTCAGTCTTCAGGTTTTGCTGACGACTGATGACTGAAGACTGACGACTGGAATGATCGCTTTTCTTACCCTCGAGTTGCACATCGAAGCGGCCCAGTCCATCAAAGACAAGCGGCAGGTGGTGCGCAGCCTCAAGGATCGGCTGCGAGCGCACTTCAACGTGGCCGTGGCCGAACTTGATCCCAGCGGATTGTGGAACCGGGCTACCATTGGCGTGGTCAGCGTTTCGGATTCACGCGACTACCTCGACGGTCTGATGAAGAACGTGGAACGCCAGGCCACTCGCATCGCCAACAATGCCGGCGCTGACGTTGCCGATTCGTTCGTGGAGTTTATGTAGCGCCGGCGTCCCGTCGGCAGTCGAGGTGGCGTCTCGCCGCCTCGGGTAAACCGTGAGCCATGTTCGACTTTCGCTCCCAACCGATTGGGTCTGCTCAGGCCGCGGGCGGGACGCCCGCCAGACAGCCGGCGAGATGCCGGGGCTACGCAGGGTGGCGGTTTTTCTGATATTCTCATTCGTTTTACTCAAGAGGTGGGTGTGGAGAAGCGTGGCGCGAAATACCATCGGGAACGCCTGGGAGAGGCCCTGCGGGAGGAAATCGAAACCATCGTGGAGGGCGAGCTGGGCGATCCACGCATCGGTCTGGTCGCCGTTACCAGCGTAGTATTAGCCGAGGATTCGCGCTCGGCGCAAGTGTACGTCACGCTCGAAGGCGATGACACCGAAGCCGACCGTTCTTTGGAGGGCTTGACCGCTGCGGTCGGATTCATCCGCCGCGAAGTCGCGGAAAATCTGCACCTTCGCCGCCCTCCCGAACTCTATTTTCACCTCGATCGCTCGGATCAATACGGCGCCAGAATCGATGAATTGCTGGGCCGGACGAAGAAGAGGAAGAAATAGTCGTCAGTCGCCAGTCGTCAGCCAACGCGCGCGACTGATGACTGAAAACTGATGACTGAAGACCGACGACTGAAGACCGACGGCTGTCTTTATGGTGAAGGAAGTTCTTAAGCACATCGAGCAGCGCAACCGGTTTGTGCTCACCTCGCACGCGCGGCCAGACGGAGATGCGATCGGTTCGGCGCTGGCCTGCCGTCAGATCCTGTTGGCGCTGGGCAAAGCAGCCGATGTCGTCCTGCATGATGGTGTGCCCCGCATTTATCAGCCGCTGCCTTTCGCCCGCGAGGTCATACAGGCGGACAGCGTGAACGGCGACTATGATGCTGCGATCATCCTGGAGTGTGACAGTATTCAGCGCACCCGCCTGAGCGGATTGGAAAACAAGTTTCTGATCAACATCGATCATCACCAGAGCGGGCGTCCGTTTGCCCAGGTGAACTGGATTGATCCCAAAGCCGTGGCTACGGCGGAAATGGTTTATCGTCTGGCGCGCGCGGCCGGAGTGAAGATTTCGCCCGAGATTGCGACGTGTCTTTACACCGCCGTCCTCACTGATACCGGGTCGTTTATGTTCGAGGGGACGAACGAACACACTTTCGAACTGGCGCGGGAGTTGGTGCTTGCGGGGGCCGATCCAGCGCACTGTGCCCGCAATATTTATTTTGGACACTCTACTGCCAAAATGCGGCTGCTGGGCGCGGCCCTCTCCAACCTGCACCGGGACGGTGCCCTGGCATGGATTTCGGTGACCCAGGAGCAGATGCAGCACTGTCATGCCAGGGAAGAAGACTGCGAAGGCCTGGTGAACTACGCGCTCTCCATGCAAGGGGTGGAGGTGGCGCTATTTTTTCGCGAGCTTCCGGACGGCCGCTTCCGCATCAGTCTGCGCAGCAAAGGTAAAGTGGACGTGGCCGCGATCGCTGAACGTCTGGGTGGTGGCGGGCACCAGTGCGCCAGTGGTTGCGCGCTTGATGGACCGTTGTCCGCCGCGACCGCGCGAATTCTCGCTGAACTACAGCTCCGCGCTTCCATACAATAAATCTCACTCTGGATTTCGGATTGTAGATTTCAGATTTCAGACTCTTGAGTTCAACGCCCGCCAACCCGACATCGCACGTTGCCACTTCGGTTGCCGGACAGCGTCCGCTCCTGGACTGGCTTCTGCTTGCGGGCTTCTGCGCCTTCCTGTTTTTCTTTGGCCTAGGTTATTTTGGCCTGCTCGGAGCAGACGAGCCGCGTTACGCGCAGGTGGCGCGCGAGATGCTTGCCCGTCATGATTGGATCACACCCACGCTGGACGGCAAGCCCTGGCTGGAAAAGCCGGCTCTCTACTATTGGCAGACCTTGCTGGCCTACAGCGTTTTCGGCGTCAGCGACTGGGCTGCCCGTTTTTCCTCTGCGCTGGATGCCACGCTGATGGTGGTTGCCTTGTATCTTTTCCTGCGGCGCTTTCGTCCTGGCTTTCACCTGGATGGCGCGCTCATGGCGGCTTCTGCCAGTGGTGTCATCGGCTTCGCTCGTGCGGCCTCAACTGACATGCCGCTTGCCGCCACGTTCAGTATCGCCATGCTCGCCTGGTACGCTTGGTACGAAAGCGCCAGCAAGCGCTACCTCGGCCTGTCCTACATCTTTCTGGGGCTGGCAATGCTGGCCAAAGGACCGGTGGCGCCATTTCTGGCGGCGGTAATCGTAATGATTTTCGCAGCTGCCAAGGGTGACTACCGCCTCATGGCGCGAACCTGCTGGATGCCTGGCATCGCTCTGTTCGCGGTAACGGCGCTCCCCTGGTACGTCGCGGTGCAGTTGAGAAACCCGGAATTCTTTCGGGTGTTTATTCTGGAACACAACCTGGCACGATTTGGAAAGGACCTATATCACCACACCCAGCCCTTCTGGTACTACCTGCCCGTCGCCCTGCTCGGGCTCGTGCCCTGGACCATGTTTGTCGTCGCGGGCGCAGTGGAGACGGTTCGAGCCTGGTGGACGGCAAAGAGGGAGTTCTTTCAGGCGGAAGACGCTTTGCCCGCGTTTCTCCTGATCTGGCTGATTATTCCGGCGGCATTTTTTTCATTTTCTGCATCCAAATTGCCGGGCTACATTGTGCCAGCTCTCCCGGCAGGCATGCTGCTGCTGGCGGAATATGTTCGCCGCCACGTGATCGACGATGATCCTCCGGACCTAGTGCTGATTGTGCTTCACTCCATGGTTGCCGCTCTGCCGGTGGTGGCGGCGCTGATGATGCAGTACCTTGTATTTCAGCACCGCCTGCCCTGGGGCCGGGCGGCTGCGATCTCGGCTGGTATTGCGGGGGTGCTGGCGAGTGGAATCGCGCTTACCCTCCGCCGCCCCCCGGGCCTTCGCCTGTTGCGCTTCGTGACCCTGGTTCCGGTGGTGTTGGCGGTAGCGGCGGTCTTGCGGCTGGGCGCTCCCTCCCTGGATGCCACGCTCTCCGCCCGTCCAGTCGCGCTCGAAATCAGCCGCGTGGACAACCGCTCGCTTCCCCTGGCGATCCTGCGGCTATCGCGCGAGACTGAATATGGTCTCCATTTTTATCGCAATCAGACGATTGCGCGTTACGAAGCCGGCAACGTTCCCACCGGCGAACACCTCTTGATCACTCCCACAGCGTGGCAGAAAAACATCGCAAAGTGGGCTCCTGGCCGGCGAGTCACCTACCTGGGCAGCTTTGCAGCGCAGGGCATGGATTATTACTGGGTGGGGAAAAGCAGCAATTAACAATTGGCATTTGGCAATTAGCCACAGCCACTTGACTCAGACTAGGAACGCTCAGCGAGGGTTCGGCGGCTCTCCTCCGCAGGTAATGGCCAAGTGCCAATTGCTGATTGCCAGGCGCTGCCCGCTGTTGCCCATTCTTGTCCCCCCGTTTGCCTAGCTGCCGGACGAAGCACTACACTCGCTGTTCGCAGCCCGCCATGAGCGCGCTTAGCAAGCCGGAACCCTCCAGGAGCCTCCAGGTGGAGATTCTCGACCTCAGACACTTTTCCTCTGTCGACCTGCGTCCGCTGCTCGAAGATGAGGTCCGGGAATGGGCGCGGCTGCTCTCCTGGGATTACAGCGGTTCGGCGGAGATGATCCTGCGCTACGTGGATGCCAAAATCCTGCCCGGTTATGCCGCAGTCGAGCGCGGCCGCATCATCGGCTACGCGTTCTTTGTTTATGAAGGCAGCAAGGGCGTAATTGGCGACTTGTTCGTGGCCAATGGGGGACGCCTGCCCGATCCGCCTGAAGTGGAATCGCGGCTGCTCCTGCATGTGATTGAGACTCTGCAACAGTCACCGGGAATCCATCGGGTTGAAGCGCAATTGCTGGTGCATGAGGCCGGCGTGGTGGCCCGGCCCTTTGTCGAGCAGGGCTTTCAGCGGCACCCACGCCTTTTCATGGTATCGCCACTAAACACCACGCCCAAGCCACCACCGCCTCGGGACCCTGAGATCGAGATCAGGCGCTGGGCAGAGCACGATTACCAACCCGCCGCAGCCTTGATCACCGGCGCCTACCGCGGCCACGTGGACTCGGAAATCAACGATCAATATCGCACCTTGAGCGGATCCCTGCGTTTCCTGAACAACATCGTGCGCTTTCCGGGATGCGGCACCTTTGATCCCGAGGGCTCGTTTGTAGCGGTACACAAGCGGGCGCGAAGCCTGATCGGGCTCATTCTCTGCTCCCGGGTGCGCCAGGATGTTGGACACGTTACCCAGGTGTGCGTGCTCCCCGACTATCGCTCGCACGGCCTGGGCGAGTTGTTGATCGCAGCCACCACCGGAAACCTGCGCCAGCGCAACTTCTCCATCCTGTCCCTTACGGTGACCGAGGCCAATGCTCGCGCCGTAACGCTTTATCAACGCCTGGGATTCGACATCAAGCGCGTGTTCGATGCCTTCGTGTGGGAGGGGTAGGAGCTGCTTCTAGCTTCTAGCCTAACCTATTTGCTGTGGAATCGCGCCCCATCCCGCCGCGGAAAAAACTCTGAACCTGCACTGCCACCCGCTAGTCGATGAGATCAGGGCTGGTAGCCAGAAGTAGTAGCCAGCAGCTGCTCCTCAGTGTCGCAGCAGCCACATGACCCATCCTGCAACGAACACTCCGCCGACAAACAGGACGAAGCAATACAAGCCGTAGCGGACCTGTTCGCGGGCGGTGTTGCGCTGGGTGATTCCAAAAACTACCGAGGCGAAAGCCGAGAACAGCAAAGCGGCGGTGAAATGGGAGAGTTCCAGGGTCATTCAGTCTTTCCGATCACGGCTTTTTCCCGATAGCGATGTGGTAGGCGTCGGCCGCGCAGATAAAATTCAGCAGTCCGGAGACGATCAGAAACTTGGTGCCGTAGTCGGCGGTAGCGTGAGCGATGGCACCATAGCCCCAGCCCTGCATGCGGGTCACAATGTAGAGACCGCCGGCGCCCACATCGCCGACGAATCCGAGCATATCCAGAATATCGCCGCCATTGGGGTGGTACACGCGTCCCTGCATGAGCAGGCCGAGCACGAACATGGTCGTGATCGAGGCCATAATAAGGACTCCACGCACCCATCGCCTCTGGATCAGGTGCCCCGCCCCCGGGATGAACCAGGCGATCGCGGGAGCAATGACGGACATGTGGGCGGCGCCCCCTGCCTTTGTCTTCTGCGCTTCTGTAGCAATGGTCTTAGCTGAATTTGCCATTCAGATGATTACAAGCTCACTTTGGATTTTACCTGTTACTTGCGCTGCACCGGGCCTGATCAGCATGTTTACTTCGCTGCGCACCCCGAATTCCGACAAATAAATGCCGGGCTCGATGGAAAAGCATGAATTGGGCAGAACGCGGCGTTCGTCATGAATCTCCAGGTCATCCATGTTAGCGCCATTGGCATGGACATCGGTGCCAATCGAGTGCCCGGTGCGATGAATGAAGTACTGTTCGAAGCCTGCGCTCCGGATGTAGCCGCGCACGGCGTGATCGACTTCCCATCCGGCAAGAGCTCTGCCTGCGCTTATAGCTTCGACCACCGTTTTCACTCCCAGATCACGTGCCTGGCGAACGATGCCGAATATTTCCCGCATGCGATCCGAGGGAGACTTGCCCACAAAACCAGTCCAGGTAATGTCGTAGTATACGGCCCCGGGCGTGTTCTTTTTGGCCCAGACATCGAGCAGGACGAAATCCCCTTCACGAATGGGTTTTGAATTCTCCGGCAGCAGCGCATAATGCGGATCGCCGCTATTCGCATTCACCGCCACCAGTGGCGGATCGTCGGCCACCAGGCTCTCGCGCCGGAAGGCCTCCAGGAACCACTGCTGGATTGCATATTCGTGGGTCCCGCCATTGCGTACCCGCCGTCCGATCTCCTGGAAAGCTGACGCAGTGATGGCATCAATCGCGTCGCGCGCGGCAAAGTGAGACTTGATCTGCTCCTCGGTTAAAGTTGCTTCAAACTGCGCCACCAGGTCGCAGGAGCTGACCACATTTTTGCCCAGTCCGCGAATCAGATCGACGGTGCCCGCGTCCACCAGCGAAATTGTGAATACCAGATTGTTGGGCGAATACTGCATCGCGATATCACGATGATTGGCAAGCAAAACCTTTATCTGATCGAACAATTCCTGCCAGCCCGAATATTGGCGCTTGGCGCCGGGGAGCGAGTCGAGATGGCCAGGCTCAATTTTATGGACCAGTTTCACCGGATCGCCGCTGGCCGGAATCAGGTAGAACCAGCGCCGCGTGACCATCTGACCAGCGGGCAATCCCAGCACGCGGTAGGCGATCGGATCGCGATGATGGTGATCGTAAAAAAGCCAGGCATCAATGTTCCGCTCGCGTAGCGCGGCCTGAATGGCAGGAATATCCATGGGCAAACAACCATTCTAAACAACGGAAGCAATTTGAGCGAATCGGCGGGCAGCTGGGTAGTGGCTCAGTTTGAAATTCTGGTGGTCTGCCACGGCGATTGTGGGTGGAGCAGCGCTTTAGTGCTGCCATCGGGGCAACGCAGAGCATGCGGCTTCAGCCGCTGAGGTACCGCGGGAGCTGAAGCCCGCTGCAAGAGACAGTCGCGGTATACAGGACTGAAGGCCTGCTCCACCCGTTGCCGATCACGTCATGCGGGCGTTTCAAACTGAGCCACTACCGGCGGCTGGATCCTCCTTCAGCCCGGATCAGGGGCTGCGGAGAATTACTCTCCGGGTTGCGCCGGGAAGGGTCTCGCACGCCGTTCGCAGCACCAGGCGAGGCGCGCTCTTACGAATACTCATCAGGTAAGGTACGGCTCGCGGCGCATCCGCCTTGGCGGTTTCCCGAAGCAGCCACCCCAGGCCCTTCTGCACCATGTCATCTTCATCAGACAGAAGCGCTCCGGACAGGCGTATGATTTCAGAAAAGAACATTCTCCGCCGCGTACCCTGAATCAAAGCTACGCAGGCGGCCCGGCGAAACCAGCGATTCTGCGACTTCGCCCAGCGGAAAATCCGACTCGCCCGCGCCGGTTTCGCCACCATCATGGGCGCAATCAGGTAGTGCACCAGCGCGTCGTGGTCAGACCAGTTGCTGATCCGAGGCAGCCAGGACTCGAGCAGTCTGAACTCTTTGTCGCCGAGTCTGGGGGTGATATTTTCCAGGAGGAACACGGCGACATTCTTGTGCTCGTTGACCTTCCCGGCGAACAGATGGTCAGCCACCTGAGACAGGAATTTCAGATCGCAGTGCTGCAGGATTTCACGCCGCCAACCAAGCGCTGCGCGCCGTAGGTCAGCCGTGCGCCAGCCATGCGACTGGACTTCTTCCTTGAAAAATCGCTGCACGCTGCTTGAACGTTCGGGAGAACCGCCGGCCTTCAAGGCCCGGCGGATGTCTTCGGCAACTGATGCCGGTGTCACTTTTCGCCCGGCCATCTATTTCGCCACGGCCGTGGGCACTGGCCGGATCCATCTATCGTAGATCCAGAGCAGCGCCGCAGTGCCCATGCCCACAGCAGTCACGCTCCACCACATGCGTGCCGGTTGGTGTGCCACCTCGCCGAAGTGGTGAGCCAGGGTTCCTCCGAACCAGCCGCCAATCAGCGAGCCGATACCGATGGGCAGGAACGCGAAACCCATATACGTTCCTTGCTGGCCGGGCGGCGCCAGGCGCGAGATGTATTCGTAGTAGCGCGGTGACTGGATAATCTCGCCCAGGGCAAGAACAAACAGCGAGAGGACCGCGGCCCAGGCGGTCGGTCTCGCGGCGAGGATCAACCATGAAGCCGACGTTATCACCGTGCCTAGAATGATCGCTTGAAACGCCGGAATCTTGCGAGTCAGGTAGTTCACCAGGAGCGTCAGGCAGATCACCGTAAGTCCATCGGTTACGAGAATGAATTCTACGTCCGCCTGGGCGTTGATATATCGATGGATGTAACCGGGCAGGCTGATGTACTGCTGCCAGAACACAACCCAGTATCCGGTGAATAGTACGAGAAACCACATGAACCGGCTGATGCCGGCGAGCACGAGCAACAGAAGCCCGGCCCAAATCCACCAAGGCACGTTGACGGGGTACCAAAACGTGAGAATGCGCAGTATGAGCGCAAATCCAAGCACCGGCAAAACCAGCCGGTAGTTGCCTACCACAACGCAGAAATTTCGCGCCACGGTGGCAATCGAGGGTGGTGGCGCATCGCCGGCCTGACGTGGTTCCCGGAAGAAAAACAGGATCACAAAAAACATCGCGAAGACACTAAGCGCAGCCACCCGGTAAACATTCTCGACACCCAGGTGGCGGTGGGCCCAGGAAGCAAGATAGGGACCGGCGGCGCCGCCGATGTTCACCATGGTGTAGTAAATCGAATAGCCAATTGAGCGAACGTTCTCCCTGGAGGCACGGGCGGTGGTGCCCACCACACAAGGCTTCACCAGTGAGATGCCAAGTGCCGGGAGAACCAGGATGAAACCTACAAACAGTCCGAGCGGAACCGCATTCCGCACCGGGGCCAGCCAGGATGCTCCGATGGACCCGATCAGAAAATAAGCGGTAGCCAGGATGAGGTATGCGATCGAGAGTGCGCGACGGAATCCCATGCGGTCGGCGGCTGCGCCACCGAAGATGGCCAAAAACCAGACCATGCCGCCGAATATGCCAGTCAGGGTTCCAGTCTGTTGGGTGGAGAAATTCAGCTTCTCCTGCAGGTACAAGGCCAGAGAGGCAAATGCCCCATAATAGGAAAGACGCTCGAAAATTTCGGTAATGTTGGCGACCCAGAATGGTCGCTCGAAACCGGTGCGAATTTCATTGAGGCGCTCAGAGATGTTCAACGGGGCTCCCAAGTGTCGATACGGTGGTTTAAGTCCAAACCCCTAATCGTTTTCGCACTTCGTCGGCTGAGATTCCGCTCACTCGAATCACCTTCCTGCGACTGCTCAGGCCGGACGCTATGGTAATGGAGGAACGCGGCACCTTCAAAAGATTTGCAAGGAATTCGACGCAGGCGGCGTTAGCCTTGCCATCAACCGGTGGCGCCGTCAAGGATAGCTTCAGCGCGTCTCCCAGTTCCCCGGTGATGGCATTCTTCCGGGCGCGAGGATGGAGATTGACGGCGAAGGTGACGCCCGCTGGCGTGTCTTGAATCGAAACCATTCAAACCGATCTACCACGGAGGACGCTGTGGACACGGAGGAAATCCTGCAGGTCAAGGCTCGGTGCCTCTCCCTGTCCTCGGTGGTCAATATCCTCTTCTTGGGCCAAAGACAGCTGTGCCCACGCGTACGCAGGTCGAACCTTCGTCAATGGCAATTTCAAAATCATGCGACATGCCCATAGAGAGCACGTCCACCCGGACCGCGGGCAGTCGCCGCGCCGCGATCTGGTCACGCAGGGCGCGCAGTTGGCGAAAATAGGGGCGCGCCTCCTGTGCGTTTTCGGTAAAGGGAGGAATGGTCATCAGTCCGAGGAATTCAAGGTGCTCGAGTTCCCTGGCAGCTATCAGAAGCTCTTCTAGTTCGCCGGAGTCGGGGGCCAGGCCGCTCTTTGCGCTCTCGCCGCCCACATTGATTTCGATCAGCACGCCGAGTTTCTTGGCCAGCTTTTTTGCGGATGCATTCAGTTTCTCAGCCAGTCTTAGTGAGTCGAGCGAGTCGATGGCAGTGAACACCTCAGCTGCAGCCGCGGCCTTGTTCGATTGCAGGTGACCGATCATGTGCCACTCGGCGTCTTCCAAGTCGGCCAGCAACGCCGCCTTGCCGGTAAATTCCTGCACCCGGTTTTCGCCGAAGATTCGAACCCCCGCAGCGTACGCCTCACGAATGTGCTCGACAGCGAAAGTCTTGCTCACCGCCATCAGGGTGATTTCCCCGGGATCACGTGCGGCACGGCGGGCTGCGGCGGCGATCCTCCCGCGTACATCCGCAATATTTTCCGCGACGGGCATGTAAACAGTAAACCACGAAGAACACCAGGGATCACGAAGGAAGGGCAAGCCTACGTTTCTTCCAGGGCGCGCGGGTGAGGGCGCCCGGGCCACACGGACCTTATTACATCATGGCGGTGGGGGGGGCGGGCTCGCTGGGGTCTCCCGCAGCGGTAATCGGCAGGCGGATGAGGAGGGCGGCGAGTCCAGCCAGCACAATCAGGCCACCCACAAGATACGACGGGTTGCTGAGAAGTTGGGGTGGATGGTTCGGAGACTTCCATTGGGGCACAAACTGCAATCCTGCCCAAACCAATCCGAGCACCGCCTCGCCGGCGATCAGTCCCGAAGCAGTCAGGACGCCGGCGTTCTCCACCCGGGCCTTCTGCGCCGAGTTATAGCCACGACGATCCGCGAGCCAATCTCCCACTGAGCGGAACAAACCGCCAACGAAAATCGCAAAAGTCGTACCGAACGGCAGGTACATACCCACCGCTACCAGCATGGGGCTCTTGACTTGCATCATGATCATGGCGAGTCCAAACACGATGCCGACCCCGACCAAAGCCCAAGGCATGTCTCCGCCCACGATTCCCTGCGCCAACGTGGCCATGAGCCCGGCTTGGGGAGCCGGCAAGTCCGGACCGCCAAAGCCGACGCCGCCGGAGTTGATGCTGCCCTGGTGAAGCAGCATCAATGGCCAGTACATCACCAGGCTGGCGACCACCACCGCAATCAGCTCGGCCATCTGTATGTTTCGGGGTGTGCCGCCCAGAATGTATCCTACCTTGAAGTCCTGCAGCAGTTCCCCAGCGACCGATGAAGAAACACATACCACCGCAGCTACCCCCAAAACCACGGCCACGCCCTTTCCCCCGGAAACGCCCAGCGACACCATGAGCAGCGCTGCGATCAGCAATGTTGAAAGGGTCAGGCCGGAGACCGGATTGTTGGACGAACCGATAAATCCAACCAGGTTGCCAGAAACTGTGGCGAAGAAGAAACCTACTACCAGCATTACGACAGCCGCCAGAATCGCGGGCCCACGCAAGCCGGAAATGTTGACGTAGAGTACACACATCAAGACAAACATCAGTGCGATCAGTCCAAGGACTGTCTTGAAGCTCATGTAGCGTTCGGTCCGGCCTAGCTTGGCCCGCTGATCGGCGCTCTGTCGCATATCAGAAAGGGCCTTGCTGAATCCCGAGGTCAAGCTCTCTCGCATTTTGAATAACGTGTAGGCGGCGCCGACGAGCATGCCGCCAACCGCGATAGGCCGGACAATATATCTCCATACCGCATCCGCGGTGTCGGCCCAATCTTTGGGTGTGCCGGCGGGAATGTATTGCTGGAGCCCGGGGCCCAGAAAATAAATCATCATGGGAACCAGCAGACCCCACGCCAGGACGCTGCCCGCGAACTGAATTGAAGCCAGGCGGAGGCCGATGATGTAGCCCACCCCCAGGTATGCGGGACTTACGCTGGGAGCTGCGAATACGCTGGTTCCTCCGGTAGCCAGCACTTTGGTGCTTCCCAAGGTTCCCAGTCGAACCTGGCTGTGACCCAGATTTCCAACAGCGAAGGGAAAATCCTGATCGGCGGCAAACAGTCCAAACTTTCCAAGTATGTACACCACGCCGCCAACGCCGATGTTCCAGAACAGATATTTGGCGGCTTGAGCTCCGCGCTGTCCGGCCTTGTGGATTTCCGATGCCGCCACCGATTCAGGGAAGGGCAATTCCGGATCTTCCACCATTACTCTTCGTACCAGGGAAATGAACAGCACCCCGAGAATGCTGCCAACCATGATCAGAGCGGTAGATTTCCAGTAGGCGTCGCCCGGACTAAACGAAGGCCAAGCTTTGGCAATCAGGAAAGCGGGAATCGTGAAGATTGCGCCCGCCGCAATGCCCTCTCCGATCGAACCTGCGGTGCGCGCGATGTTTTCTTCCAGCAGGGATCCCTTCCACGCTCGCATCGCGGCCATGGCGATGACTGCGGCCGGATAAGTAGCCGCGATCGTGATGCCCGCGCGCAGACCGAGATAGGCGTTGGCCGCCCCCAGCACGATGGTCAGCGCCAGTCCCAGCAGAATTGCGCGCCAGGTGAACTCGCGCATCTCCATGTCCTCTGGGACGTAGGGCTTGAATTTTTTTTCGGTCTCGCTGCCGGGAATGGGGTTGTCCGTACTCATGATTGGGGATCCTCGAAGATGCAGGCGGGTTTTAAGATATTTAAGATCATAGATAATAAAGATCTTAGGTCATCTCTGGGACGGCGCACCTTAACATGCGTACTGCCCCCATTACAAGTGCCTCAGGTGTGCTGCCTGAGGGCGGCCCCGGAGGCCGCCAATCCGGAGTCAACTTCAGATGCCACACTGGTGGCCAGTTCTGCTACTATGTCGGGCACAATTTGCTCTGACTTCCCGAGGTCTACAGTTATGTCCCCCAAACTGTTTGAGTGTCGGGATTGTGGCGGGTTTCACGGTTACCGCTCACGTCCAAAGAATTTCACCGAGAAGTTCATCCTGCCCTTAATGTTTCTTCGCCCGGTGCGCTGTGGCGATTGCTACAGACGCTCCTACCGATCGTCCTTCATACCGGTGCTCCCGCGGCGGGCCAACAAGAAGGCACAAGGCGCGACGGCGTGAACGTTGAGTCGTTGCCTGGGGCATCGCGGCCCGCTATACTGGGGTAGGTTTGCCCGCAGCGTCCTTTTGCCGTACCGGGCGAACGCGGGAGGCTCGTCTTCAGCAGTAGCGAGGACCCAATTCGGGCTACCGGGACCCAGGTTTTGCCGCAAAACAGATTGCGGGTGTCTAGGCTGGTCTCGTCATTGAGCAGTGTTGCAGAAAGTCTCTTCGCTACTCTCTTCCCCTCCGATTGTCGTCTTTGTGGTACCCCCTTGGTAAACCTTTCCCGCCTTCCGGTTTACCAGCCCTGCCTGACCAATATCCAACCCATTACGGGAGGCCTTTGCACCAAGTGCGGGGAGCGGGTATTCCGTCCTTATATTCACGGTAGTGAGGCGAGCGAAGCTCGTTGCGGTTTGTGCCGACGAAGGGAACCGGCTTTTGCCAAGGCAGTGGCCTACGGCAGTTACGACGGTGGACTGCGCGAACTCATCCATCTGCTGAAATACGAACAGGTGCGCCCGGCCGCGGCGGTCCTGGGCTGCATGCTGGCGAAAGGGTTGAGCGGATTGGGGGCTGGCTGGATCCGGGGACCCGTGCTGGTCGTCCCCGTGCCGCTGCACGCGCGCAAACTGCGACAGCGTGGTTTCAACCAATCTGAGTTGATCGCGCGGGTTGCGATCAAACCGCATGCCCTCAATCCCGCAGCGGGAAGCGGCCGTTTGGTCCTCAGCCCTGGCGTGCTGGAACGGCGGCGAGAGACCCAATCCCAAACCGGACTCACGCGCCATCAGCGTCCCGAGAACATCCGCCGTGCATTCGCCGTGGTCAGGCCTGCGGAAATCGTCGGGCGCGATATTCTGCTGGTCGATGATGTCTTCACCACCGGCACCACGGTCTCGGAATGCGCCCACGTTTTGCGCCGGGCGGGCGCATCTAAAATCTATGTCGCCACGGTGGCGCGCACACTGAAAGCGGACGCCAGGGGTTTAGACCTGCGGTGCGACTCTGCCGGAGCCGAGCGGATCCTGGCGGCAACGGGATAGGCGGCGGCAGGCGAGCAAGTTGCAGTCGTGCGATCACTTTATGTCGGGGAAGTGGAACAATTCGATGAACGGCTCGATGATGCGGAGCCACACCCCTGTCCAAGCGGTGCATCGCGAGGGAGACGGTCACGCCTTGCACGCACCGGTACTGGTTTTGAACGCTTCCTACGAGCCTATCAATGTTTGCGCGGCGCGCCGTGCCATCGTGCTGGTGCTTAAGGGCGTGGCCATGACGGAGGAGGAAAACGGACACTTCCTGCATGCGGCCCGGCTAGCGATTCGGGTGCCTTCAGTGATTCGGTTGCTAGAGTACCGCCGTATACCGCACCAGACGCGCGCGCTCTCACGCAAGAACATCCTGCTGCGCGATCGCAATACCTGCCAATATTGTGGGGAAGTGCTGTCTTCGAGTGAATTGACTCTCGATCACGTCGTCCCGCGATCGCGAGGGGGAGCATCCACCTGGGAAAACCTGGTGGCCTGCTGCCATACCTGCAACCGTCAGAAGGGCAATCAGATGCCCACTGAAGCGGATATGCAACTTCTGCGCGAGCCCCGGGCCTTTAACTTGCATACCAGCCGCCACATCATGCGCTTGATGGGCCGCTCGGACGACAAGTGGCGCAAGTATCTTTTCTACTAATTTCAAGTTTCCGGTTTTCTGGTTTCCAGAAACCAGGAACTACTTTGGCGGCGGTTGCGGCTTGTCCTTCTCGCTCGGCGCCTTCTGTACTTCCTGGCCTTCGTAAGTAATCTTCACATTTGATCCGAAGCGCTTGTAGTCGCTGTACTTCACGATCTCGCGGATGCGGACGTCGCCGCTGGAGAAGTGCAGAGTGTCGTCGGCTTTGGTATAGGTGGGGAACCAGTACTTGCCGTCGATTTGCTCCCGCCAGGTGGTGAACTTCGGGAAAAGGTTCTCTTGTCCCTTTTTCTTGCGAATGTCGGGGACGGTCTTGCCATAAGTCTTCACGATTTGAAAATCGTGATCATCTACCCAGATACGGCCCTGGAAATAGCGCTTTTTGCCGACGATCTCTTTGGGAGCGATGTCGAAGACGTAACAGTGCAATTCATCTTCCTGTTGCTGACCTACATAGAGAATCTGATACTCGGGAATTTCGTCACTGGTGAGCACGAAGGGCAAACGATGCCGAATATCGTCAATATCTTCAGGAGACATCGAGATCATATTCAAAGAAGACTGCGGCGCATAGACGACGTTCTCCAGGCGCTTTCCCTGGTCATCGAAAAGCACATCGAAGATTTCGTGATACTCACCATTGTCGTCGGGGGTTATCACGCGCACGTCCTGGCGGTAGGTGTACTGGTCCCGCGCCTCCTGGAAATCTTTCTCCTTGGTCGCGAAACGGCGAATGACTTCCTCTGTGGTCACGCCCTTGGGCGGAGCGGGATCGAGAGCTCCTTCCTGAGCCAGGGCAACAGATGACAGCCAGAGTAAGGCAAAGAGGAAGACGGCGGCTGATACCACTCCACCACGCAGCATCGATTTCATAATGACAAGTGTAACGAAACCTGAGAGGGAGCGCTGCAAATCTCACCGCGGCTGCTCCCATGTCCGCCCCTCTCCGCTCAGGGGGCGAACATAGGAGAGCTGCAGTTTTCTTCCCACGGTTAGATGCCATCAGTGGCGGCGAGTTGCCGGGAATCTGCGATTGTCTTTACCGCCGCGGTTGTGCTCGCAGAGCACTGTGAAAGTCTCCGGGCGAATGCTGATCGTCTCTGAGAGGACCATCCAGCGTAGGACGTGACGAGCCAGACGGCATCGAAGGCGCTACCGGCAACAAAGTCTGTAGCTGGAAGGGAGGAACGCTGGCTCCGGCCGCAGCCGTGCCCTGAATGACAAGCGCTCCTTGAGCTGCTCCGGTTGAGGGTTGAATTGTCGCCAGTCCCAACCCATCGGAGAGCACTGACATCCGGGACGAGGACACGATGACCGGCGGCGGATTTTTGCCAATGATGATTCCTCCGGTCGAAACCGGCGGTGGCGCGGTCGTCGGACGCGACACGACCATCTGGAAGGTCACGTTAGCGCTCAGCACGGGGTGGGCAGCGATCGCCGAATCGACGACCCGCACCGTGATCGGCTGGATACTCCGGCCCGCGGCGAGGACTTGAACGCTTCCTGCCACGGGTTCCAGGTGGAGCATGGAAGGCGGTACGGCAGTCACGAAAAAGATCTGGCAGGGCAGGTTGGCCGGCGCGACGCAGGCGCTTACCTGCACATCTCCAGCTATGGCCGCAAGGTGCAGCGTAGTGCTGGCGAAGCCGCTTCCGTCGGTGTTGACACTGGCAGAATCCAGAGTGCCCGATCCCTTTACCACCTGATAATTCACCGGCGTCGCGGCAAGAGGCAGGCCATTGGAGAGCAGACGCGCAGCCAGGGCAATGTCCACAGTCGCGCCCTGGGCAATCCAGGCAAAGCCCGAGACCAGAGAGATGTCGAGCGCAGAGGTGGTCCCGAGAATGGTTGCCTGCACCGATTTTGGCGTGTTGTAGGATGCCGGCGCCGGTAGCACGCTGATGTTGATCGCGGCAGCCTGGAGTACCGTGACTCGCATCGATGCCTGACCGCTGTCATCGGTAAGCAGCGTGCAACTGTCGGCCCCGCCGCACGCCGACAAGGAAGAAACGGGGGTGGAGATGAAGAAAACGCTGGCCCCGGCCACTGGCGTCCCATCCGGTGCCAGCACCTGCACGCGAACCGGATTGGGCGCCTGGCCCCCTACCGGGGTTGCCGGATTCGATCCCTGAATTAACTTGATGGTGTCGCCTGGTCCGGCACCGTAGGTGAGGGCATTGGTCATTATCGATGATGCGCCGGTGGCGGGATCTCTCAACGCGATGTTCTGGAGTCCGTCCGCCATGGCGGGCGCGGTTGCGATTACCCGGTTCGCTGACGCAGCCAGTACCGGCGCATTTGTGGATGCGATGGTGGCGCGGGCGTATTGGTTCGGAAGCCGATGCCCTGTACCGTGATTGCCGTGCCCCCGTCCACGCGCGCTCGCGCCGGAAGTGCGCTGTCTGCGTAGAAAAGCCGAGCATGGTAACGGTAGTCGGGACGGCCGTCGCTCCGGTAGTCGAAGATGCCCAGGCGAAACGCCGTACTCGATTGGAGCGTGGCATCGAGCCGCGTCATGCCAGGATTCGCGCTATTGAAGGCCAGACCGGTATTTGCCGGTGCGGGAAAGGTACCCGGGTCTGCCAGCGCCCACATGCCGATGACGGGCTGAGCTTTTGCCAGAGAAGCGGACTTGGCCTCGTCAAGCGCCGTCACTTCCACGGACAAGGTGCGGTCCGACTGTGCGACAAACCAGAAATAGTCTGCATTGCCCAAGCCGCTCAGAGTCCCGAGCCAGTCTCCTGAAGGCGGCAGAGTGGCGGGCGCCGCAAATGAAGTGGGCTCGAAGAAGTCTCGGGCCTGCAGCGCGCTCGCCTCATCAGGATGTCCTGTTGCAGGTCGCCACCCTTGCTGACTGTCACGATTAGAGGCTGGAACGCGCCCGAGGGCTGCACCTGCCAGGGCCCATACGGGCCGACAGATTGCGACCATGAGGAATCCAGCGCTTCTACGCTCAGCTGGTATTGGGCACTGTTGGCGCCATTAGGAATCTCCAGTCCGGCCAGATCAAACAATCCTTGCACTGCCGAATCATCAGAGCCAAAACGGTCCCAGGCTTGCCCGGTGCTGTCGTAGAATCCGGTGGCTGCGTTGCCCGCATTGCCGCCCCCGTAGATGCGCGAAGGCTGGCTGGTGGCGGGATCAATCCAGCGAGCGACTACGTTCACACCCTGCATCGGCTCTGCCGGCTGGCCGTTGCTGTCTGCAAAATAAACAGCGCCGTGAATACGCACTGTGTTTTCAAAGAACAACTGCTTCCCCGGAAACGCCGCCTGGTTTTGTGCGGTGACTGGATACAACCGCGAGAGCGCTGCCCGGTCGTCCATTTTGGGCTGGTCAGCATTGGGATAGCAGAGCGAAATCGGAATGCAATTGATCGGGTCCACCGCGTGCATGATGGTGAGACCGGCGTAGTCAGCCGACGTGGCGGCGGGGCTGCGGGTGAACACGTTCAGGTTCATCTGCGACCAGTCGAGCCCTAGCACACTCCCCAACACGCGCACCAGACGATACTTCATGTCCGGCAACTGGGCTGGAGTCGGGGCGCGAACTCCGTTCAGGATTACCAGGGCGTGCAGCAGATGGGCGTCGGTGCTGAAGCTATCTACGCCGCCGTAAGCTGCATTGGTGAAGCAGGAGCCCGCGCTGCCTGCGCCCTGGCCCAGAAGCGCGTTGGGCACATTTCCATCAGCGTCGTAAACGATGGCGACTGGAAAATTGTTTGCGGATGGCCGGATGTCGGATGGCAAGGCAATAGTTCCGCCCGGATGCGCTCACGTTGGCCCCGCTTACATCTTCCGCCAGTTGACCGGCCCGCGCCGCCGACACCGCGGCGGTGGGAATCGAAGTCCACTGGCTGAAGGCATCGGCCACGAAGGCGTCGGCCGTAGCGGAAGGAAGTATTGGGCTCAGGGTTCCGCGATCGGTGTCGTAGCTGATCGCACCCTGGCTCCAGGTCAAGGGAGTGCCTTTGACCGCGGGATCAAAGTAGTTGGTCCCGGCAATCGTACGGGGGCCGCCGGCGCGCAGCCCTGGCGGTGACATGACCAGCATCGCGATTCCGATGGCCAGCGTGCAGAGGAGGCGGATCGCCACGATTTACTCCGTTTCCGCGCCTTGGATGGCCCGCGCGTGGGCACGGGCATTCACTCGGTGCCTCTCGCGCAATCGGGTCTGGGACGCAAGATCGAGCGGGAGGGCAGGAAGGCACCCGCTTTCAATCAGCGCATTTCCGCCTGAGTCCACCGCGAAACGGCCCATCGGGCCGCCCACCGGGCTGGTAAGGCCCAACCTGCTAGGGCTATAGAGAAACAGCAGGACCCGTTCCCCGGGGTGATAACGTTCGCCGGAGTTCCACAATCCGGCCCATTCCTGGATGGTCAATACCTGCCCGGCCCGAGTTCCGCGAATGGCCTGCTCAACCCGAAACGTGACCTGCACCGTGGGAACGTCATGGGCATCGTTCTGCTCAGCTTGTACAGACAGGACCGTACCATCGAATATGTAGCCCGAGTTCAGGGTCAGCATGCGCAGGTTGGAGACAGCGAGAAGTGACGGCCGGGTGGACGGTTGCCGCCCGTCGGCCGAAAATGAGATCAGCGCCAGCGCGAGAGCAGGGAACTGCCGAAAGGGAAACCGCATGGAGCAGCCTCGTTTCGAACGAGACCAGGCGGGACGGGGACTGCGCCAATCATAATGGTCTAGAGAAGCGCGGAGATGTATCAGTCGTCACAATGGCATGTGACCAACGAACAGTGAGGATCGCCGGGGTGGCCTCTCCCCATGTGGTTTCGTCCAGCCGCTGCACGAGCGGGACGCTCGCGGCTACATTGACCTTCGTCGGCTGTGTCCCCGGGCAGACAGGTGCGCGCCGGTCAACATCAACAACCCGGAAAGGAAGGCCCAGAACATCAGGCTTACCGACAGGGCAAACGGGCCGTACACCTCCTGGAAATTCAGCCGCGGCAAAGCCAGGATGTAGGCGTACTTGAGGGCTTCTGACATCAGTCCCATGATCACAGCTGTGGGCAGCACGGCTCGGGCGGGCACTTTGCCGTTGGGCAATACCCAATAGATGAGGAAGAAAATCGCGATGCTGGCGGAAACAGCAAACGCTTTCATCATCAGGAAACCACCCAGCCGGACCACAAAAGGTCCGTGACTGCGCAATGCATTTTCGAGCAATCCTATATTTCCCGCGGTCAGCGCAATCGAAAGTAGGGCCAGCACCCCGCAGGTGAAGGCCAGCGCAAGTGCGATGAGTTGATTACCGAAATACGACCGGTTGTTGGGGAAGTGCCAAATACGGTTCAGTGCTACCTCGAGCGGCATGAAGATTCCGGTTGAGGTAAACAGAAGAATGATGAGCGAAGCCACCTGCGCGCGATGGCGAGCCCCCACCAGCGCATTGAGATTGCGGATCACAAAGTCCTGCCCCGCGGGCAGAAAATCGCGCAGCAGTTGCACCACCACGTCATTCATCACAGGAGAATGAAATACCTGCCGGATGAAGGTCATGAGCAGAAGCACAAAAGGGAAAAAAGAAAGGATGGCGTTGGCGGCCACGGAGAATGCAAACGTATGTACCTCGGTGCGTAACAGGTATTTCACTGTAGAACTGACCAGCCCTGAGTAGGGGTCTTCCGGCCGATGAGGAACGGCTGAGCGGGTTGCCGGCGGCAAAGTCGCCGACCTTGACTGCTGGTCACCAGGCATTTTCCCTAATCCTATCAGACAGTTGCACTTCCCCGGCAGAGACGGAAGGTCGTTGTGTTCGCGGCCGTACGGAACGGGTTCCGTCTTCACCGCAATCGTTCATATTTAATCGTTTCATATTTCAGATTTCTTTGCTTGCCAGAAATGGAGTTCCTCAATATTATCTTCTGCTCACTGCCCGATTTCTGGGCAGGGAGTATGTTCGTTCGGGGTAGATGGTTCTTGTCCTGCAGTCACCAAAATCGCGCCGACAGGATGGCTCCAACAAAGTTGGGTTGTGGTTTCCGCCACAGCTTGACCGACGGAGCTTTTTTTGTGGGCGTAATTTTCAGCGGCGGTGCTTTCGTTTTCCCTCGGAGGGGGTTGTAGAGGAGCACGAGCTCCACGGAGGATACGAAAGTTAAATTACAGAGTAGAGGCGAAAGGAGTTCTTTGTGAGAGAGAAGGGTACAGTAAAGTGGTTCAACGGGGCCAAGGGATACGGGTTCATCCAGCGCTCCACCGGGGAGGACGTTTTCGTTCATTTCTCCGCTATCCAGGAGAATGGTTATCGCACGCTGAACGAAGGCGAAACGGTGGAATTCGATCTGCTCAAGGGGCCAAAGGGCTTTCAGGCAGGTAATGTGGTGCGGGTGCAATAAAAACGGTCCTAGGTTCAACCACTGCGAGCCCTCTCAGCTTCCCCTGGGAGGGTTTGTTATTTTCACCGCCTTCCTGATGCTACTGCACCTGCGGCGGCAACTGTCTCCGGCTTACTGAATTTCGAGCGAAACCAAATCACCGTCTGCTTTTCCGCCGGCTTTGTAGTTCGCAATCACTCCCCGGTCCGCCCACTCGCAGGAGAACTCGTCCGCTCCAACCAGCAGCAGTGACTTGAGGTTGTCGGTGCGCAATCGCAGACTTCGAGTGGGTGTTCTGACGGTCAAGATCGCCGCCGGACTCTGAGTGCAGTCGACTTTCAGCAACTTGCCCCTGACGAACTGGACTTTGCGGCGGTCGGGCATGGGCTCGGCCGGGACTGCGTCCGTCTTCCCGGAATTGGCATCTTCCTCATCGTTCTCCGAGGCGGCCGGCGGAGCATTGGGGGCATCCTGCGCCGCGCTGTCCTGCGGCAGCACACCATATTTCTTTAGGGTGGGCAGGTCGGCCAGATTCTTCCGGGCGATTTGGGCGATTTGGGAGTTTGAGCTGTCCTGGAGACGGCTGAGCAGGGCGGTGGCGTCGTCCCACTTTTTTCCGGCGAGATCGATCTGGGCCAGGTTGAGCAGATACTGCTCGTTCCGCGGACTGAGCTGGATTGCGATCGTTATGGACCCGGTCGCGGAATGAACACCGCCGCCCTGAAGTCGCGCCAGGGCAAGCATGTTGTAGGCCTCGGCAAAGTCCGGCTCCTTATCGACCACGTACACCAGGTCCTGAATCATGTTTGAAACGCCCTGGATCGGCTTCCGGTTTACTTGCGAGGCGCGAAACTTTATGACCGCCAGATAATAGTGCGTCCAGGTATCGCCGCCGTCGAGTTCCCGGGCTGTGGCCAGTTCCTCCGTTGCCTCGTCGAATTCTTTTCTTTCCATGCGGACCCAGGCCAGGGCGCGGTGTGCGATCGCGTTGTCCCCCTTAGGGTCGGCGATGATGGTCTGGAGATCTTTTTCGCCCTGATCGCGATGTTCGGGGAGACGCACTGCCATTTCCGCAACCAGCGATTGTGCCTGAGCCGGGGTCACATCCACGACACTGGCTCCGACATCAAGCGGCCCCTTCGGAACGGGAAACTGAGTCACACGCCCGCCTGAGGTGGTCGCCCCCGGCTTGGAGTTGGGCAGGCCCGGGGGCGCCGCCGCGAAGGCGTGAAAGTAATCTTTCACCGCCTGTTCCAATTGGGCCGGGCTCATACCAAAGGCCTGCTGGATGGCCTGTTCGACCGGGACTTTCCGTATCTGTACGAGTCCGAAATAGGTTCCGGCCTCGGATAACTTGTTCTGGTTGAGCAGATAATGCATTACGATCCACGACTGTGCGTAAAACATTGGCGGGTAGCCGGAAGGACCGGGACGCGTCGTGAACAGCTCCGGCAGGGCTAGCCATGGCCCGTTGAGCAATTCCGGAAACGATTTGAGCGGGCTGTTCCAAGGCAGAACAGGGTCGCCGCCAATCTGCGCCTGGCTGTCGCCCAGCTGCAGGCTGGAGAAATATTGCGCAAAGCCTTCGTCAAACCAATCCTGGGTAGGAGGATAGTTGAACCTCAAAAACAGGCGGGCGAAATCGTGGGCGACGGCCCGCCAGCTGTCCGCGGCGGCCAGATCGAGCCCGATGTAGTTGCGGTCTTCTCCGGGTAAAAAGAATCCGGGAGCAGAGATGGGTCGGCCCTGACGGAGCGGCGCGACGCGTATGTATTCCTCGTCCGACTGCAAGGCGATCACGTCCAACGGTTCGGGCATCTGCACTTTGGTCTTGAGGAAGAGCTGGCCAAAGACTTCGCGCATCTGCTCCAAACGCAAGTCCACTTCGCGGCCCTTTTTTTCACCCGCATCGGTGAGGACGGCAAAATGAGCGGAACTAACGCGGATCCACTTGGGTTCAGAGTTGCTCGCGAATCCGTTGGAGGAGGCTGTAACTGCAAGGAGCACCACCGTGGGAAGGAGGCATTGCGGGCGGAGGGAAATACGGGGCATGTTCGACCAAGCTCAAATGCTACCACGGCGCCGCCACCAACCGCGTAGGGGCAGATGTCCTCATCTGCCCGGTCGAGCGAGCTCGACGGGTTTTGCAACGCCGCCGACAGAGGGGAATTTGACGGGACCTGCAAGCGTACGGACGAGCGGAGTTTTGCTCCGCCGGGCAGATGAGGACATCTGCCCCTACGTAATTCTCCTGGATGCCCACGCCGCGGTTTCCGCCACCACCTTGTCCTCGTCTGCTTTCAGCTTTTCCAGCAACGGTGCAAAGCGCCGGTCGCCGCTGTTGCCAATGGCTATCACAGCATTTCGGCGCAATCCGTTGCGTTTCGCGCGCCGTACTGCGGACCCGCGAAACTTTTCCCGGAACTCTTCATCGCTTATCTCCGCCAGCCATTCCAGAGCGGGATTCACTAGCCCATCCCGGGGTTGAAATTCGGCGGCGCCCGTGGGCGGGGCCTTACGGTTCCAGGGGCAGACATCCTGGCAGATGTCGCAGCCAAAGACCTCGTCCCCCATGCCCGAGCGCATGTCCTCGGCGATCGAGCCGCGCTTTTCGATGGTCAGATACGAGATGCAGCGATTGGAATCGAGCTGGTAGGGCGCGACCAGCGCATCCGTGGGGCAGGCATCGATGCAGCGGGTGCAGGTGCCACAGCGGTCGGGCGCAGGTAAGTCAGGTTCGAGTTCGAGCGAAGTTAGGATCACGCCCAGAAACAACCATGAGCCCAGCTTCTGATTAATAATGCAGGTATTTTTTCCAATCCACCCGACGCCCGCATATTTAGCGTAGACACGCTCGACGACGGGTCCGGTGTCCACGTAGCAACGGGTTTGCAGGGCTGATGACGCGCCAACCGCGGAACGCAAATGGTTCTCGACCACTCGGAGTCGCGCCATGACCGCATCGTGATAGTCTTCCTGCCCCCAGGCGTAGCGGGCGATCCATCCCCGCTGCGAATCATCCGCTCGGGTGGAATAAGGCTGTGCAGTGTTGTAGTTGATGGCGCAGACGATCACGCTACGCACCCAGGGCAGAGTAGTGCGAAGCGACGCTCGCTTGAGAGTGCCTGCCTCATCGCGCGCTTCCATGTACTGCATCTCTGCGGCGCGACCGGCGCCGATCCACTCGCGAAAGCGCTCCAACTCATCGAAGTCGTGGACTGGAGAAACTCCTGCCAGTTCGAAGCCGGCAGCGTCCGCAGCCTGCTTGACGATATCGCTAATGTGCGTGATCTGACTCAAAGCGAGATAACATCCATCAAACATCTTAGCCGTCGGGCGTTCGGCCCGGCTATTGCTTTGCTTTGATGGAAGAAGCTTTGAACCGGAAGGGTCGCGGAGAAGGGCCGCAAAAGGAAGAGTCCAGAGCCATGACGAAGCATGAAAAAGGGAGATCGAGGCGGAAACGACCGACGACTAACGACCGATGACTAGATTCCCAGCTTCTTCACTTCTTCGTTGTAGTACTTGCGGTAGAGGATGTCCCACTCCTGGCTGCCTTCGAGGATGGTACGCTTCTGGTTTTCGATCTTCAGGCGGGCGCTCTGGTCGATTCTGGCTTCCTGGTTGAGCAGTTCTTCGAGGATCCTGCGTACTTCGAGGCGGATGGTGTTACGATCTTCGACGAAATCGACGGCGTCGAGTTCAGCCAGGGCGTCCGTGACTACGTGGGCTACCTTGTTGACCTTGTCCCGGCTGATTCTCACAGCACCGCCTTGTACTTGCGGGTGAGTTCGCTCTTCACTTTGCGAAACATTTCCTGGTAATTGGCGCCGGTGCGGCGCATCTCTTCGGAATAGGCTTCAAGAATCACCCGCACTTCGTCATTGATGCGGTCCTCGAGCGACAGTTCCTCAAGCATGACCGCGTGCACCTTCTCGGTAACCGCAGGCACGGCCTTGGTTTCAATGTGCCCGCCCGCAATCAGCTTTTTGGTGACTTCGCGGGCCAGGTAGCCCACATATTCTTTGGAAAGAAGCATAGCGCGGATCGAGGGTAGTCTGTGAAACAGCTAGTGTAGCACAGGGTTTGGTCGCCGAGGACCAATGACAGTACCGACGGTGAGTACCGACGACAAACGACCAAATTCAGGCATACAATGCAGAAATAAATGTCTGCTGCGCCCGACAACCTGGCTGGCCTCAAAGACGACATGATTGCCTTCATTGAGGGCCATGGCATGCGCCGCTTTCACGGCTACGTCGACTATGAAGAAGTGCAAAGCGTGGTCTGGAAGACAGAAGACAATCCCGACAATTGGAAAGATTTCGTGGAACTGGCCAAGGCTGCGGCTGCCCCGTTCCTGACCATGGACGCCTGGACGCTGCGCAAGGAAGAGCTTGACCAGATGGTCGAGCGCCTGGGCAACGCCGAGTTCACCAATGATGAAGACGTGGACGAGGCGCGCTGGCTGCGCACCTATATCGGCAAGACCGGGTTCGTCCAACTCGGCTTCGCCCACCAGGGCATCATGATGGTTTACGAAGCCTCTACCGACTGGTACGACCACTACCAGCGTCTGCTGGAGTTGTCGGAGGATATCGGTGGCATTCCGATCGACGAACCCGACCAGGACGACGAAACCTGACCCCAAATAAGTAAGTAAAATGGAGGACGGGCGTCCCGCTCGTCCGGCTGAGTGAAGCTCAGCAACTCGCATCGTTATAATCAGCCTTTGGAACGTCTCCCCTAAATGCGCTGGGATCCTAAAGCCGCCGATTCCGATGCCGTCGAACATCTCGCGTCGGAATTGAGGACGCAGCCATCGCTTCGCCCGAAAGACCCGCAAATCGCCTCGACTCTCGCACGCCTCCTGGTCATGCGAGGCATAACTGAAGCCGAATCTGCCGAGCGCTTCTTGACTCCTGCGCTCTCTCACTTGCATTCGCCCTATCTGATGGCTGGCATGAAGGCTGCGATCGATCGCATCGAAGCCGCCATCGAGAACCAGGAATCGATCCTCATCTACGGTGATTATGACGTGGATGGCACCACCGCCATCGTGGTCCTCAAGACCGCCATCGAGCTCTGCGGTGGCGCGGCTGATTTTCACGTACCGCACCGCATTCGCGACGGCTACGACATGCGTGATGATGTCATCGAGCAGGCCGCGGTCGCCGGGATCAGGCTCATCATCAGCGTGGACATGGGCATCCGCGCCTTTGCCCCTGCCGAGACCGCCCGGCGACTTGGCGTGGACCTGATCGTCACCGATCATCACCTCCCGGGCCCACAGGGTGTTCCTCCCGCGTTGGCCGTGCTCAATCCCAATCAGTCAGGCTGCGCCTATCCCTGCAAGGAACTGTGCGGAGCGGGGGTGGCTTTTAAACTGGCCCAGGCCCTAATCGAGCGCCGAATCCCAGAAGGCGAACGGAGCCGCCTGTTGAAGTCGTTTATGAAAGTGGTCGCGATTGCGACCATCGCTGATGCCGTCCCGCTCACTGGAGAAAATCGGGTCTTCGCCAGGCTGGGATTGGAAGGTTTGCGTTCGCCGGTGAATCCCGGACTCAAAGCCCTGCTCGAAGTCGCGCAACTCACCCACGGCCGGACGCTCACTGCTGGAGAAGTCGCATTCCGCATTGCTCCGCGCATCAATGCCGCGGGCCGCATGGATGTAGCGCGTGACGTCATCGAACTTTTCAGCGTAAAAGATCCAGTACGGGCGCGGGAGATTGCGCAGAAGCTCGACCAGCTTAACGGCGACCGGCAGGAGGAAGAGCGCCGCATCCTGCAGTCCATCACCGCCAACTTCGAAGAACGGCCGGCACTGCGCGAGGCTTTCTGCATCGTGATCGACGGTGAAGGCTGGCATCGGGGAGTGATCGGCATTACCGCCACGCGGGTAGTCGAACGCTATGGGCGCCCGGCGCTGGTGATTTCGCGGAATGGAGAGGAAGCTCACGGCTCCGGGCGTTCCATCCGCGCATTTCACTTGCTGAACGCGCTCGAGTCCTGTGCCGGCCTGTTCACCCGCTTCGGCGGGCACGCCCACGCCGTCGGCTTTTCGCTGCCCGCCGCGAATCTGCCGGAACTACGGGCGCGCCTCGACGAATACGCGCATACGTGCCTGACTCTTGCCGACTTTGACGCCGCGCTCAACTTCGACGCTGAACTGTCGCTTGACCATGTGACGCCGGAGTTCTTCAACCTTCTGCAGCGGCTGGAGCCGTTTGGTGTGGGCAATCCCCAGCCTGTCTTCACCGCTCGCGCCGTTCGCCTCACGGCTTCGCCGCGCATCATTAAGGACAAACATGTGAAGCTGAAGTTGTCAGCCGCGCTGGGGTCAGCGTCCCGCCGCGGGGACGGGCCAGATATGAACATCCTCACCACGCCGCGCTGCGATCCCGATTCAGCCGCTCTGCGCCGCATTGACGTGCGCCAGGCCACCGACAACCGTCAAGCGACAGACGCCAAATGCCGACGTGCTATCACCTTCGATGCTCTGGGCTGGCGCATGGCGAAACGATGCCAGCAGTCCGGCCTGCTGCCCGGTGATGCTCTCGACATCGCCTTTACCATCGAAAATAACGATCATCCGGAATACGGTGGCTTGGAGCTTTCGCTGCGAGACTTCGCCCGCATCGAGAAAACCGAGACTTCGTCGGATCAGCAGACGAAGATCGCTGCGGGCCTGTAGGTCCGGAACGCGACGAAGGTCTCTGAGAACTAACATCTAAAATCTGAAAACTGCCTTCACTAAATCACATCAACACAGCGAAGTTCGCACTCACCACATGTGGTAGTAGCCGTTGCGCTGGTCCACTTCCACCCTGGTCTTGAACAAACCTTCCAGACGATCCGGCTGAAGCATCTGCTCTTTTGGCCCGTCTGCGGTAATGCGCCCCTTCGACATCAGCAGCACGCGCTCGATTTCCGGAATCAGGTCGGAGAGATCGTGCGTCACCAGAATGATTCCGATGCCGGCTTTAGCCAGTGAGCTCATGCTCTGACGCAAACTGTGCCGGGCGAAGACATCGAGAGAGTTGCTGGGCTCGTCAAAAAGCAAGGCCCGCGGTTTGTGAACCAGGGCGCGGGCGATGAGCACACGGCGCGCTTCGCCGGAAGACATTTCGCACACCGGACGCTGCGCCAGGTGTGATATCTCCAGCTGTGCCAGGGCGTGGTCGGCCAGTTCCCGGTGGACAGGATCGACCACGTGATGAGGGAAGATGCGAGCGCTGCTGAAGAAGCCCGACAGGACCACGTCACGTCCGGAAGCCTCACCGGAGCTCTTGGAGAGAAGATCGTTCGAGACAATCCCCAGTAGTGAACGCAATTCGAAGATATCCCACCGGTCCTGCCCCAGGATGGTCATCGAGGAGCCTTCCCGCGCCACGGGATAGCATTCCCGAGTGATCGTCTTGATCAACGTAGATTTGCCGCAGCCGTTCGGACCCAGGATGGCCACATGTTCATCGCCGCGGATCACCAGGCTGAAGTCCTCCAGCACAGTTTTTTCTCCGCGCATTACCGAGATGTTTTGTAAATCCAGGAGGGCGGGTTCTTGCCGGTTCATGTTGCATAGAGTTTAGACGATGAGGGATGCCTGCGTAGGGGCGGGTGCCCCCACCCGCCCAGCGGAGTAAGCTCCGCCCGGGGTGCGAACCTCTTCGTGCCGCGGTTAGGTAGACGCTCGTCTGACCCGAGGTTCAAACTTGAAAAACCAGGCGAGGTGCGCTCGCCCGCCTGGACGAGGGCGTCCGGGCCTACGTTGTTTCGCGGTTCGTCTACCCGGTCCTTGCCGGGGTTCAAGTAGACTTGTGTGAAGATGTCCATCCAGATTTCCCACCTTCGGCGCTGGTTTGCGGGGGGAGCCATCGCCCTCCTCCTGGTAGTGACGGCAGTCTATTTCTATGCCCGTCACAGAGTAGAGAACGCCCTTAAGGAAGTGCCGGCGAAAATCGGAATTGAAATACAGCAGAGCGCCAAAGGTTTCACAGTCTCCCGATCGGAGCAGGGACTCACCATGTTCAAGATTGAGGCCAGCAAGGCGGTGCAGTACAAGCAGGGCGGACGCGCCGAACTGCATGACGTCACCATCACCCTGTACGGGCGCGATTCCAGCCGCTTTGACCAGATCTACGGTGCCGACTTTGAATACGACCCACAAACCGGCGATGTCATCGGCAAAGGCCAGGTCCAGATGGATCTGGAAGCCAATCCGGAAGGCATCATTCATCCCGATCAGGCAACGCCCAAGGAACTGAAAAATCCGGTCCACCTCACCACCACCAACCTGCTCTTTAACCAGAAGACAGGGAACGCGCTCACCCGGGAAAAAGTTGAGTTCAGCTTACCCCAGGCAAATGGGTCCGCCGTGGGTCTTAGCTACGTGGCCAATACGACTGTGCTGACTCTGCAGTCGCAGGTCGATGTCGCCTTCCACGGCGCTACCCCGGGGCGGCTGACTGCGATTCACGGCACCATCACCAAGAATCCCCGGGTGGTGGAGCTGGACCTTCCTCGCCTGCAGAGCGGCATGCGCCACGCTTCCGCCGACAGAGGCACTGTTTACCTGCGTCCGGACAACACCGTGGACCGCATTCTCGCCAACGGCAACGTTCGGGTCGAATCCGAGGATTCGGGGTCGGAGAAAGTTCAGTCCAACCAGTTGGAATTGCTCATGGCAGAGAAGCAGGACACGCTGCGTTCTGCCACGTTTTCGGGCGATGTCCGAATGGAAAAATCGGGTCCTCAGCCCATGCAGGGGAGTGCCGGGCGAGTCATTCTGAATTTCAGCGCGAAGAATATTCTGAACACCGTGTACAGCCAGGACAACGTCAGGCTGATGCAACATCAGCGACCGGCGACGGGGTCCGCCGGTGCGCAGGATGTTGAAATCACAGCGTCGGTCATCGATTTCTTGGTGACCGATGGCCGCCGCTTGCAGCGCGCCGACACGTCCGGACCGGCCCAGATTGCTCTGCGACCCACCCCGGACACCGGCCAGCAGACGCTCGTAACGGCGGGAAAATTCCAGGCCCGCTTCGATGATTTGGGCCAGCTGGTTTCCATGCACGGCGCGCCAAACGCCCGCATCGTGTCAAAGACTCCAGGCCAACCGGACCGCGTCAGCACCAGCAGCATGCTCGATGCATCCTTCCGCCCAGGCAGCGGCATCGAGTCGATCGTGCAGCAGGGAAACATGGCGTACGTCGATGGTGAGCGGAAGGCCTGGGGAGACCGCGCGACCTACACGCCGGCCGACCAGATGCTGGCGTTGAACGGTTCTCCCCGGGCGGTTGATGGCGGTATGACCACCACCAGCCGAAGCATGCGCCTGAATCGAGCAACCGGTGACGCCTTTGCCGAGGGCGACGTCAAGAGCACCTACAGCGACCTGAAAGCGCAGCCCAACGGGGCCCTTCTCGCTGCCTCAGATCCAATCCACGTGACGGCCCGCACCATGACGTCTCACAGCAGTCCTGGGGTGGCCCTATACACCGGTGATGCCCGGCTCTGGCAGAACGCCAATGTCATTCAAGCGCCCTCCATCGAGTTCGATCGTGATCGCCGGTCGGTGGTTGCCCGGGGGACGCCGACCCAACCGGTGTCCACTGTGCTGGTGCAGACGGAGAAGAGTGGAAAAGTCACCCCAGTCAAGATCACCTCAGCTCGATTGAGCTATACGGACGGGGAGCGAAGGGCTCACTTTGAAGGAGGAGTGCAGGCTCAGGGAGCAGAACTTACGATGACGGCGCGTATGATGGACGTCTTCCTGCAGCCGCGCAACCAAGCCACTACGAATCAATCGCTTACAGGGGCAGGGAAGATTGACCGCATTATCGCCAAAGAACAGGTAGTCATTACCCAGCCGGGGCGCAGGGCGCTCGGCGACCAGTTGGTCTATACCACGACTGACGACAAGTTTGTCCTTACGGGCGGTTCTCCTAGCATTTTTGATGCCGAACACGGCAAGATTACTGGGGTTTCGTTGACTTTGTTCAGACACGATGGTAGGGTTTTGGTCGAAGGCAATAATACATCCCCTACTGTCACCCACACGCGAGTGGCACGTTAAATGCGTACCCTGGCCACAGACGAAATCGGCAAATCTTACCGCGGGCGACGGGTTGTAAACGGGGTCAGCATTCGCGTGGGGCAGGGCGAAGTCGTTGGTTTACTTGGACCGAACGGCGCCGGCAAGACCACAACCTTTTATGCCATCGTCGGCCTGATACCCCCAGATACCGGCCGGGTATTGATCGACGAAGAAGAAATCACTGACGTGCCGATGTATCTAAGGGCACGCCAGTACGGCATCAGTTACCTCCCTCAGGAAGCTTCGGTGTTCCGCAAGCTCACGGTTGAGGAAAACATCCTGGCCGTGCTGGAGGCCCAGCCCATCTCCTGGCACGAGCGCCGGGAAAAGATGGAAGAGCTGATCGATCAGCTGGGCCTGGAGCATATTCGTCAGAATCGCGGATACGCTCTGTCCGGGGGAGAGCGGCGGCGCGTGGAAATTGCCCGCGCGCTGAGCATCAGCCCCACATTTATTTTGCTCGACGAACCGTTTTCCGGGATCGACCCGATCGCCGTACTCGATTTGCAGAAGATCATCAGTGATCTGAAGTCGAGCGGAATCGGGGTCTTGATCACGGACCACAACGTCCGCGAGACGCTGGCGGTCACGGACCGGGCATACATCATTGATGGTGGCAGGATTCTAGCCTCGGGCATGCCCGAGCAACTGGCCAGCGATCCCCAGGTGCGGAAGGTGTACCTGGGCGAGAGTTTCTCGCTGGTGTAATGCAGTCGTCAGTCTTCAGTCTTCAGTCTTCAGTCGTCAGCCAAACAAGCTAGCGGCCCGACGAACGACGGATGAGTTTTTTCTGACGACTGAAGACTGACGACCGACGACTGATTATGGTTCTTCTCCAACCCAAGTTGCACTTGAGACTGTCGCAACGACAGATCCTCACACCCGGCCTGGTGCAGATGGTCAGCGTGCTCGCGCTCAACAAGCTCGAACTGCGCGACATGATCACCGCTGAGATGGTGGAGAACCCGGTTCTGGAGGAGCTGGAAGACACGGTTCCGCTGCTCGATGATGCCGCCCGCCAGGAGGAAGATCGCGAACGCATCAAGCCGGAAGAAAACACGGTCACGGCGGAAGAAAAGAAGGACCCTTTCGAGGAAATCGATTTCGGCTCGTTCTTCCAGGAATATCTCGATCCCGGCTATCGCAGCCGGAGCGAGATGGAAGAGATCGAGCGTCCGTCATTCGAGAATTTTCTTTCCAAGCCAACAACGCTCTCCGATCACCTGGCCTGGCAGCTGGGCGCCTTGTCCGTTCGCCCGGAGGTGCGGGAGGCTGCGGAAACGATCATCGGCAACCTGAGCGAAGATGGCTACCTGATCGCCAGCGACGAGGAGTTGCTGGGCATCGCTCCGCCGGCGGCTCCGGAAGTGGACGCGACCATGGCCGAAAATGTGGTCAAGGAAGCGGCCGCGCTGGGCCTGGCCACAGAACTGGAAGACGCAGAGTCGCCGGTGGACGAGACTGACGCGGCGTTGTCTTCCGAATGGGACGGGCCGGATACTCCCGAAATCCCAGCTTCCGCCAGCGCCGACGGGACCGCAGTAGCGCCAGCGCCGGAAGCTGCACCGGTTCCACCTCCAGCACCGCAGCCCGAGGCGGCGGCTCCGAAAAAGCCGGCTCAACCTGCTTTTCAGCCCGGTTTCAAAGTTGATGATCTGCATGAAGCCCTGGACCTGGTGCGCCAGATGGACCCTCCCGGAGTCGCCTGCCGCGACTTGCGCGATTGTCTGCTCTACCAGTTGCGCTACCACCAGGCGCAACTGACCATGCACAAGAACGGAAACGGCGAGGCCACCGCGCAAGTCCTTTCCGACGCGGTCGCCATCGTGGACCAGCACCTGCGCGCTCTGCAAAACAAACAATACAAAGAAATCGCGCGCGCCATCGGACGCACGCCCGAAGCGGTGCAGGAAGCCCTGGACTACATCCGGACACTGGATCCTCGCCCCGGCCTACGTTACAACAAGAGCCAGCCCCGCCTGATCGAGCCCGATGTAGCGTTCATCAAGCACGGCGACGAGTGGCTGGTGATGATGAATGAAGACGATGTCCCGGTTCTGCGTCTGAACCCCGCCTACAAGCGCCTGCTGACCCGCGACACCAACGACAAAGACACGCGCAACTATGTCAAAGAGCGCTACAAGAGCGCCATCCAGCTCATCAAGAACATCGAGCAGCGCAAGCAGACCATCACCAAAGTGTGTTATGCCATCGTGACCCGGCAGCAGGATTTTCTGGAAAAAGGCATCGACCAGCTCAAGCCCATGATGATTAAGGAAGTAGCCGAAGAGATCGGCGTGCATCCCTCCACGGTCAGCCGGGCGGTGGCCAGCAAATACGCCCACACCCCCCAGGGCGTATTCGAATTGCGCTATTTTTTCAGCGAGAGTGTGAACGGCCCGCAGGGCGGCAGCACTTCGTTGCTGATCCTCAAGCGCCGGGTCAAAAAGCTCATCGAGGAAGAAGACCCAAGCCGTCCCTTGACTGACGAACAGATCACTCGCATCCTGCAGTCACAAGGCATCCAGGTCACGCGCCGCACCGTGGCGAAATACCGGGAAGACATGCGCATCCCCAGCACTCACCAGCGCAGAGTAAAGAAATGAAAAACAGATAAGGGAAGAGCTTCAGAGTGGTGGAGGAGTTGTCATCCTGAGCGGTGTGGCGACTTCGCTGTGCGAAGCCGCCACGCCGTCGAACGACCCTTATATGCGGCACGTGTTCGCAGGAATATCATGAGGACAATGCCTCCGCGCTCCAACTGCGACACTAGGAAGTTAGGGGTCCTTCGACTCCGCCGCTCCATTCGCAAGCGAATGGAACGGCTGCGCTCAGGATGACGGCGCTAGTTTTCGGCACCTCTCGTTGATATGCCTGGAAGAAAGGGGCACTCATGAACGTAGAATTTACCGGCAGACACTACGAAATCACTCCCACCATCCGCAAGTCAGTCGAAACCGGACTGACCAAAATCCGCAAAATCCTGGGCGACAAATTCGATACCAAGGTCATCCTGGCCATGGAGAAGCGCCGCCACAAAGCCGAGATCACGATCAGTCCGCGCAATGGACCCCTGGTCGGCGAGGCCCAGGCCGGCGACATGAAGGCCGCCGTCAACGAGGCCCTGGAGCATCTGGAAAAGCAGGCGGTCAAGTACAAGACGCGATGGCGCAGCAAGAAACGCCACGACCTGAAGAAATGGAATGGCAAGGAAGCACAGCAGGATAGTCTGCCGGCCAAGGTCGGACTCATCGAAACCACGGAGACCGAGATCTCGCTGGTGGTGCACAAATTTCCGGCTGTCGCCAAGTCTACCCAGGTACACCTGGTCCGCTCCGAGGACGCTGTTGCCCTGCGCCCCATGACGCTGGAGGAAGCCATCAAAGAAGCGCACTTCCGCGACCGCGACGTCTTCGTCTTCCGCGACCCCCAAGGCAAAGTCATGGTGCTGCACCGCAACCGGGAGGGAAAGCTGGAGCTGATCGAAGCGCCGTAATAGTAGGGCACCCGTGTGGGTCGGACACGTTTGTCCGACGTTTTCGACTTTGCTTTTGATGTTGCCGCTGGATCCCGTCTGCTGGGGTTGTTTTGATTGCTCGAGAATTTTGATTGCTTGAGAATAGAGTCAAAGGCGGCGGGCGAGGGCGCCCGCCCCACACCATGATTGCACGGCAAAGGACCACCGCGGTCCTCGCGATCAGTCTCATCGCATGTGCAGGGCCACGCTTCACGGCAGCGCAATCGCTTCCATACGCTGGTCCAGACGCGAAAGCGTGCAAGCTCATGCCGACGCCGGACCTGGAAGCAAGTTACGGCGGCAAGGTCAGCAATCCGCTTGGCGCCGACGGAGATTCTTCCATTTGCACGGTGAACATCGGCCGGCTTGCAGTGAAGCTGCAAAGCGCACCGTCGGGAGCAATGGGGGTGCCGACGTCGATCGCGCAGCGACTCGTCGGAGCCCGCATGATGTTAAGCGAAGCAAAACAGCCTCCCAAAGCCAACACCAAAGATTTTGGTAAAGTCGGATGCCTGACCATGAAGATGAGGAAGGGATTCGACGGCAAGCCGCTGGCCAAACCTTTGCTCACTACGTCGTGTTTTCTGGTGGACGACGGCTACCTTAACCTGTCGGTGGCCAGCGAGAAACCCGAGGCAGGTTCGATTCGAGCTGGTCAAAGAGCTGCTGGAAAAAGCGGCCGCGCAGCGCTAGCCGCCTGAATCGGAACGGATTGCCGCTTTAATTGTGCTGACCCGTTCGGCCACACTTCCGGGCTCGACTGAGACCAGTTCGAAGCCTAAGTCCCGGTAGCTCCCTTCGTGGATTTTCTCAAAGCGCACTGTTTCCTCAAAGCTGATTCGCCGCGCTTCGGTAGGCGTGACGAAGCCAAGATTGCGAATGAAGAAGACCCGGTTTTGATAGATTCCTTCTTTTTTGACACGCTCCAGTTCACTGGCAAGAACCGGAGACAAAGGGTGCCCGAGATAGACTGCCAGCGCCGCGGTACACACCGCGCAACGGTCGTGAAACTGAATCTCGTCGGGTTGATAAGACGCCCGAATCTGACGGTCCCTTTGCAGATTGGCGACTACATCAATGAACGAGGGATGCATCCAGGGTTGAATCGTTCCTTGGGCCTGTGCGGCGGCGATGACGTCCGTGGCCGCTTCTTCGACTACGCTGAACCCGTCGAGTTCCAACTGACGGATGATTGCCGTCTTGCCTGCACCTGGCGCGCCGGTAATGATGAACCTTCTCATATGGTTTCCTTCTTCATCGAACTGTGTTCTGCGCCGGAAATACGTTCAGAAAGTCGCCTGACTCACGGCTTGCCACTCCTCGCTCTATAGTTCCATCGTGGTAGAAAGGTATAATATTATGGTAGAATGCATACCATATGAGCATGAATATCAAGAACCAGGACGCCCATAAACTGGCCCGGCAGTTGGCCCGCCTTACCGGAGAGAGCTTGACCGAAGCGGTCACCGAAGCGGTCCGTGAACGGCTTAAAAGGGTCCAGAACAAGGACAAACATGCGGCCAGGCTCTCCGACCTCCTGCTTGAAATCGGGCGGGACTGCGCCCCGCGTGTGAAGGAACCGTTTCGCTCGGCCGATCACGGCGACCTTCTCTATGACGAGAAAGGTCTGCCCAAATGATTCTCGACACTTCGGCCTTGATCGCCATTCTCCGCCTGGAAGCGGAAGCGCCCGAGTTCGCCAGAATCATTGAGCGCGCCGCCCAGCGTCGTATTTCGGCCGTAAGTTACGTGGAAGCCGGAGCGGTGATTGATGGCAGCAAAGATCCGGTGGCCAGCCGCCGTTATGATGAATTGATCGAGGCAGCACAAATCGCGATTGAGCCGGTCAGCGAAGGGCAAGCTCGCATCGCGCGCCAGGCCTATCGCGACTTCGGCAAAACCAGCGGCCACCCCGCCAAACTGAATTTTGGCGATTGCTTCTCCTACGCGCTGTCCAAATCCAAAGGAGAGCCGCTGTTGTTTAAAGGCCGAGGCTTCTCGCGGACGGACGTGAAGTCGGCACGGGCCTGAGTTGGCGTGCCACTAACTTTGCAGAACAGGCCTCCGAAGAGCGAAAAACTGCCGGCTACACCCCCACCCTACGCCAGCGCCATGTTCAAATTCTCAATCGCCTCGTCGATTTCGGCGGTGTTTTTGTAGCCGACGGTCACGCAATCGACGCCGGCATTCTTGAACGCAAACTTCATCGCCTGCCGCCGGTCCTCGCGGTTGAATGTCCCTTCGCCAATGAGCTTCATGGAGATTACGCCCATTCCTTCCCTGCGAACTTGCTTTACGTGCCCGACCACTTCAGGGACATTCCCTAAGCCGTGTGTGGCGTAGTCCTCGGCGTCCATGCTCTTGCCCTTGTGATTCATCCGGATCATGGCTACCTCGAGCCAATCATTGCCCGGGACCCGTCGCAGCGCGGGCAGGCCATGGACCGACGCGCCGTGACTCACCACAACCTTCTTCGCTTGGGCTTCCAGAATAGCGTCCTGCCAGCGGCGGGTGTCGGCTGGCCAGGTCGCGGTGTGTTGCCAGTGCAGCAGCATGATGTCGAAGTACTCGGTGTTCGCCAAGGTGCGCAACTCGTCGAATTTCTGCTGTGGACTTACGCCGTCACGAGTGGTTACCTTCGACATCAGTTGATAACTCTCCCGCGGAATGCCCTTGAGGGCGACGCCCAGCATCTGGTGCATCTCACCGTAGGATTCGGCGGTCTCGAAGAAGCGAATGCCCCGGTCGTAGGCGTAGCGCACCAGGCGGGTGAACGACTCCTGTCCGAGATCGCGCTGCACCTGTCCGCTGAAGCTTCCCGTGCCAAAAGCCAGCCGGGTTACTTTCACCCCAGATCTTCCCAGGGTCACGAAGTCGGTTGCTGTCTGGCGGTGTGCCATCAGCGGGAGGCTTCCGGCAACCGCCAGCGTTCCGGCGGCAAGCCCGGTTTTCAGGAATTCACGTCTGGTGAAATTGGACGTGGGGACCTCCACGAAGCCCGAATGGGCCAAATGTTACCAGACCCTCGCGGCGGGGTCGAAATCCGGAGGCCAGACTTCAATCTCCAGTTCTGTGAATCTGATAGGGATCCTTCGACTTCGCCAGGTCATTCGCGAGCGAATGACCTGGCTGCGCTCAGGATGACACAGCTTTGGTGGTCCGCGTTTACGCGTCGCGGTGCACCGTCTCCATGGCGAATGCAGGCAGGCACACGGCAATGTATTCGGCTCCGCCTTCGGCGGGAGTGGAATACTGGATCCACTCGCCGCAGTGGGCGATGACGGCTTGGCCGGCCACCACCTCCAGCACGCCGGTTTTGTGTTTCACCCGAAGCGTGCCCTTGAGAACGATGGTGAATTCGTCGAACTCGGGCGTCTGTCCGGGCTCCTCCCATCCCTGCGGACTGCGCATGTGGGCCACGCTAACGCCCGAAGTTTTGGTGTTGACCCGGCCGATGAATTCGTCGATCAGTTTTGGTTTGGTGCCGGCGGCGCGAATGCGCGTGGGCTGTGCAACCAGTGTGGGCATGGCTTCTCCTCCCATGAAATCGGAAGCGAGTCCAAGGATAAATCACAACCAAATTTACCAAGAGAAAGGCAAAGGTGCGGGGACGAAATTGCGGTCGGGGGCCACAAGCCAGAGCTAGGAGCCAGAAGCTAGAAACTAGAAACGACGAGCGTGCTAGACCGACAACAGACGCGCCCTCTCGGCCTGAGAAGCTGCCAGGGCATCGATTGTTGGAATGGAAACTGGTGTGGTCAGAGTGTTCTCCGGCGGCATGGAGCCAGTCTGCAGGGCTTTGACCAGCATCTCCATAGCCTGCCCGGTGTTGGGCCCGGCGAAGATGGTTGCGGTCAGCAGCCCGCGCTTCACCCAGGCTTGTCCGGTCTTTGGGAGACCATCGCAGCCGATGAAGGGCAAGCTCAGCCAGCGTTGCCGGGCTGCGTTGTCGGGCAGCTCCTGGAAAGCCTTTCGTGCGCCCAGGGCCATGCCGTCATCCTGGCCGGCAATCAAGTCGATGCGGTTCTGGTGCGAAGTGGACAAGCGCAGCCACGAACTCACCGCCCGGTAAGAACTGGCCTCAGTCCACTGGGCCCGCATCACTTTCACCTGGACATCGGAGGGCTTGGTCTCGTACATGCCGGTGGTACGTTGTTTGGCGGCCAGGCTCTCGGAGGGACCTTGAATGTGCAGCACAGTTCCGCCCTTGGGTAGCAGGGCGGCGAACTGCTGTCCCTGGATGCGGCCGATCTCTTCGTGGTCCGAACTGACTCCAAAAATCGGTACCCGATGGGTCTTGCGGATCTCCGCGATGTAGTCGACGTTTCGATTCAGCACAACCCAGCTGATGCCGGCAGTGACCGCGGCCCGAGCCACCTGCGGTAGAGCCGTCCCGCCTACCGGTTCGAAGATAATTCCGTCAGGGTGAGAGTCGGAGCGTGACTGAATGACGCTCAAAATCTGCTGGCTCTGTGTGATGGAGTCGTTTTCTGCGTAGATAATCTGAATTTCCACGCCCAAACGCCGCGCCGCCTCTCCTGCAGACGCCGCTTGTTCTATCTGATAATCGTTGTCGTTGGTGGTCAGCGAAACCAGAAATCTTAGTTTCTTCATGGAGATCACGGTCCCAGAAATCATACCGTGCGCGCCGTGACTGCGCACGGTGACGGAAGTAACTGTGACCACCTCGAAATGCTAAAATGCGCAGCCTCGGGAGAACAATCATGCGCAACGCTTTACGTCGCCAGATCATGATTCGCAGAATGGTAACCGTGGCTGGATTGCTGGCTGTCTGCACTCATCTGGGCTGGTCGCAGGCCAAGTTGTCGGTCCACTGGGAAGAACTCACCGCAGCCGATTTCCGCTCTGCCATTCAGCAGTCGCAGGGCACCTGCCTGCTGCCCTTCGGCATTCTGGAAAAGCATGGTCCGCACCTGCCCGTGGGAACCGATCTCCTCGATGTGCGGTACGCTGCCCTGCATGCCGCCGCGCAGGAATACGCCGTGGTCTTTCCGGAGTATTACTTTGGCCAGATCTTTGAAGCCCGGCACCAACTCGGTACTATCGCGTATAGCCGGGAGCTGCAGTTGCAACTGCTGCAGGAAACTACCGACGAGATGGCGCGCAACGGGTGCAAGAAAATCATCATCGTGAATGGTCACGGCGGCAACGAGCACCTGCTCCCTTTCTTCGCCCAGAGTCAGCTGGAAAAGCCCCATGATTACGTGGTTTACGTGCTGGTGCGGGTGCAGGCTCCGCCCGGCGGTCCGGCGGCGAAGAGCACCGGGCCTGATTGGCATGCGGGCGAAGCCGAAACCTCTAATATGCTCATCGCGCACCCCGAACTGGTGCATCCGGACCGGGCCAAAAGCGAGTCTGGGGCCGATCTCGGCCGGCTGAAACTGCCCGATGACCTATACACCGGAATCTGGTGGTATGCCCGTTTTCCCAATCACTATTCCGGGGACGGTTCGCTGGCCACAACCGAACTTGGCCAATACAAGATGAAGGCGTGGATTGATGGAATCGTAAGAGCCACGCGTGCCGTAAAGGCGGACCAGGAAAGCCTGAAGCTCCAGAACGAGTTCTTCGAAAAGGCGGCCCATCCTCTGGATACGCAACCTCAGTAAGACCAAGGCCTGACCGGGCCATCGAAAGACGTAACTTGGGTAACGTTGGCCGGGGTGCGCACGCATGCTACCCTCCCGCATAGGTAGGAAAATCAGCAATTTGCGAGGAAGAAAAGTTAGAGGCAGGTGCACGCGCCCGTGCGCGCTCTCAGCCGAGCAGCGACGAGGCCGGAGCCCGGCCTCCGCGACCATGCGCTGGTGTGATCGGTCCGGCGCGACAGCCCTAGCCCACAAAGATCGCTAACGATGCCACGCATTCCTATCTTCAGACTGGGACGTTCCGCCGAAGAGGCACTGCCTCCGCAGCTCAGCAGCTACACGCCGAAGCTTACTTTGAGCGATTTGCAGCTGGGCGTGGACAACCTTCGGCATGACGTTCATCTCAGCCCCCAATTTGTGGAACAGGCGCGGCTCCAGATCGCTCGCCTCATCGTCCGCCACGGCGACATGGAAGGACTGCTGGCAGCGGAGAAGACCGAGCGCAGCGGCGGCAACCACTTCATAGGATCGAATGTCACCGCGAAGACGACCGCTAAGACCATGGGGGCCGAACTCAAACCCCTGCTGGCTGACCTGCATGTGTCGGCCTTGAATCGCGCCAAGGCGGCGGAGAATCTTTCCATCGATGTGCTGGCCCGGGCGGCGATCGTCAAATTCCTGCGCGTCGAATTGAACTCGCAATTCGCGCAAATGCTGGAACGCGGCCGCATGATGCTCAAGAGTTACGAAGGCGTGCGCCAGCAGAAGGCGCTGGAGTATCGCGAGCGTGTCGCGGGCTTTCAGGTAGCGAAGAAGATCATCCTGCGCAAGACGGGACAGGAACTGTTCCGCATCCTGCGCGAGATGGAGAAGGAAACCCTGGCCCGCATGCGCCGCTCGCTGTTCGGTAATCGTAACGAAGCGGAATACAGACTTTTTCTTAACCCGCTGATCTTCACCGAAGATGGGTGTGACACCTATCTGAACGCCGAGCATTATGTAATGCTGGGGAACTTCGACCGAGACCCCGACCGGTTTTCCAACGTGCGCCGGATTGTCCGTGATTTCCTGCTTTCTCTGAATCTCGGTTCAGCAGCCGAGGACGAGGCCGTAGTCGATGGCTGGCTGAATGTCCCGGAAAACGCACAGGCCCTCGTAGGCTCGGGCCAGCCGGACGAGGCCACTCACGAGGGACGCAGCCAGAAAGCGCGATTGGAAACCTGGGTCGAATTGCTGGAACGCGAGAAGCTCATGGATTGCGTGATCGCGTCCTACGAGACGGTCCCTCTTCTCGCGGAATACTCGCCCCGCATCAACGCGCAGCAATTGAAAAATGCCCTGATTTCACGGGAAGAGCGTGATCGGGTGGAAGAGCTGATCGAAGAACACGGCAAGCTTTCGGTGCATAGCCTGAACTCGGCCGCGGCCCGCGTGGCCGGGTGCCGCGGAGGGGAACGAGCCAAAATGGCGGCGCGCTTCCTGCGCGACTTTCTGCGCTATCACCGCGATCTGCGGCGTCTGGAAGCGTTGAATTCCGCGCTCGACAGCGGCAATCTGATCGGCAACTGGAAGTTGCGGGAGCTCTCAGCCATGAACGGCACGCTGTACGAGTTCCTGCTGCCGGAAGAGCAGAAGCCGACGGAAGACAAAGTGCTGCGCCACGTGATTCTGAAGGCCGACATCCGGGACTCATCGCGGCTGACCCGATCGCTGCTGGAGCAAGGCATGAACCCGGCTTCCTACTTCAGCTTGAACTTTTACGATCCGGTCAACAAGCTGCTGGCCAAGTATGGTGCTCGCAAAGTGTTTGTCGAAGGCGACGCCATCATCGTTGCCCTGCTGGAACACGAAGGCGAGGCCCCTCTGGCGGTCAGCCGGGCCTGCGTGCTGGCGCGCGAGATCATTGACATCGTGCGCGGCTACAACCATCTTCTGGAGCGGGCCGGACTGCCGGCACTGGAGCTCGGCACCGGCATTTCGTTCCAGGATTCGGCCCCCATGTACCTGCTGGATGGCGAAAAGCAGATCATGATCTCCGATGCACTCAACGAGAGCGACCGCCTTTCCTCGTGCAGCAAGCGGGTGCGCCGGGCCATCACCACCGTGCAGGGCCCATTCAATGTCTATGCCTTCCAGACCGTGAAGGACACCGATGCCGGAGAAAGTCCGGAAGACTTCATCCTGAAATACAACCTGAATGGGATTCGCCTGAGCGAGGCTGCTTTCCAAAGGCTGCAGCAGGAAATTTCTCTCGAGCCCTGTGCCTTAGATCTGCCTAAATTGTGGGGCCGCGAAAGCTTCCAGTTGCACCGTGGACTGGTGCCGGTGGGCAACGAGATTTTCAAGAAAATCCTGGTCCGCACCAGCCGCATCGCCCAAATCGATCCGCACCAGTTCTCATTGCAACACTGGACCGAGCGTCCTTATTACGAGGTCTGCACCAACCCCGCGATCTACGCCATGCTGGAAGGGAAGACGGCGAATGGCGGTTTCTAGGTTCTGGTTTCCAACCCCGGCACCTGAGAGTTCCCTGAAGGAATGGAAAATAACTTGCGGGCCCCCCGATAACTTCCGGGTGACCGGCCATGCGCTCTGAACACCCAAGCCGCGCATTCGAACGCCTGGTGGCATCGGGGCCGTGGTAGGATGCAGCCATTCTTCGAGGCCATGGCCATGAGTTCGGCACACAGGCGCCAGATCGAGGTACTGTACCAGGCGGCGTGCGATCCGGCCAGGAGGGCGGAAGTGCTGGCTGCCGCCGACCCGGAGCTGCGCCGCGAAGTCGAGTCATTGTTGGCGCATGATTCACCGAAGCCGGACCAAGCTGCACGAACTGGGGTGACCCCGGATTCTGCCGCCACTGTGATCACCCCGGGCACCCAAATAGGACCTTACAAAATCGAAAGACTGCTGGGCGCCGGCGGCATGGGTGCAGTGTTCCGTGCCGCAGATACGAAGCTCAAGCGGCCGGTGGCGATCAAATTCCTGTCCGCAGGGCTGGCCGACATTGAGGCGCGCCGCCGCTTCCAGCGGGAGGCACAAATGGCCTCGTCGCTCAACCACCCGCACATCCTGACCGTTCACGACGCCGGCGATTTCGAGGGCCGGCAATACCTGGTCACCGAGCTCGTGGACGGCGGTACGCTGGCGACCTGGGTCAAACAGGAAAAGCGCACATGGCGCCAGATCGCGGAGCTGCTGACCGGTGTGGCCGACGGACTCGCCAGTGCCCACGCGGCGGGAATCATGCACCGCGACATCAAGCCCGCCAACATCCTGGTTGCGAACAGTGGCTACGCGAAGCTGGCGGACTTTGGTCTGGCAAAACTGCAGGAGCCAGCCGACCCGCACGGTGCTCGCACCATCACCGAGGGACGAACCCGCCCTGGGCTGCTCATGGGAACGATCCCTTACATGTCTCCGGAGCAGGCTTCGGGGGGAACCGTCGATGCGCGAAGCGACATCTTCTCCTTCGGAATCGTGCTGTACGAAACCCTACGGGGTGAGCGGCCCTTCACGGGCGCCACGGAGCTCGAGGTGCTGCAAAAGGTGATTCATGCCACGCCCCCAGCGTTGCCGGAGAGCCTTCCTGCAGGGCTGCGGAGCATTGTGGAAAAGGCCCTTGAAAGCGACCCGGCGGACCGCTACCAGTCAATGCGGGAGCTGGCAGTCGATCTCCGCAGGATGGTGCGGCAGAGAGTAGCGGACCCTGCTCCTGCCGCAGTGGCTGCGCCGAAGCGTCAGGCCTGGCTGCCATCGGTGCTGGTAGTGACGGCCATCCTGGTCGCGTGTTTGGGAATCTGGATACTGACTCATCAGCGCCCGGCCGTAGTCCAGAACCCACTCGCCAACGCGCAGTTTGTCCGGCTCACCGACTTCGAAGGACCCGAAACCAACCCTGCCATCTCACCGGATGGGAAATTCGTAGCCTTCATTTCCGACCGCGGCGGCATGTTCGACATCTGGCTGATTCAGGCCAACGGTGGCAGTCTCGCGAACCTTACACAGGGGCGGATCGGAGATGTCCGCGGGCCTCTGCGTGCCATCGGTTTCTCAGGTGATGGATCAGAGGTGTGGAGTTCGGGAACGGAGGGCAGGAGGCTCAGGCTGTTCCCCCTAGTAGGTGGAGCGCCGCATAATTTTCTGCGCGAAGGCGCTGCCGAGGTGGCCTGGTCGCCCGATGGCGCGCGGCTGGTGTATCACACATGGGCACCGGGCGACCCTACCTTTGTGGCAGACCACAACGGAGCTAATGAACGTCAAATCGTGAAAAGCCAGCCCGGAATGCACAATCACTTTCAGGTCTGGTCAAGGGATGGGCACTGGATCTATTTTGCGCGCGGCCGGCCCGCCACGCGTGAGATGGACCTGTGGCGCATTTCGCCGGACGGGGGAGAACCGGAACAGCTTACTCATCTTAATACCGATGTCTCGTTCCCGGCTCCGATCGATGAGCGTACGGTTCTATTCGTGGCCCACGATGAATATGGGGCTGGACCGTGGTTGTGGGCCTTCGATACCAAAACCCGAACCTTGCAACGTGTGAGTGTGGGTTTGGAACAATACACGGCTCTCGCAGCCACGGCCGATGGCCGGCGTGTGGCTGCAAGCGTGGTGAACGCCCAGGTTAACTTGTGGAGCGTTCCCATTGCCAGTCGCATTGTTGAAGAAAAAGACGCTGCCGCCTTTCCATTACCTACGGCGCGGGCCCAGACGCCGCGCTTCGGCGGCGGATCGCTGTTCTACTTGTCCTCGCGGGACGGGGCGGACGGGCTGTGGAGCTTTCGCGATGGGCAAGCGCTGGAGATCTGGAAAGGTTCGGAAGGCGCGCTGCAGTCGCCTCCGGCCGTCTCAGCCGATGGGAGCAGCGTTGCCTTTGCCCTGCGGCGGGACGGGAAGCGGCGGATGCACGTAATCGCCGCGGACGGAACACAGCTCCGCCCCCTTTCGAGCGAGGTGGATGTTCGAGGCACGGCTTCGTGGTCTCCCGACGGCAAGTGGATCGTCGCATCCGGCGGCGACCACGATGGGCCGGGCCTGTTCAAACTGCCCGCGGACGGCAGCGCGCCAGTCAGGATCGCAACCGGACCGTTCCTGGATCCGGTGTGGTCGCCGCGCGGGGACCTGATCGTGTATTCCGGCACCCAGATATTCACCCAGATGCCGCTGCTCGCAATGCACCCGGATGGTTCGCCCGTGAAGCTGCCCGAAATCAACGTGCAGCGCGATGGCGAACGTGCGCGCTTTCTGCCGGATGGCACAGGCCTGGTTTACATGCTCGGAACTACGACAGATGGACAGGATTTCTGGCTGCTCGATCTTGCTACGATGGGCTCGCGGCGCTTGACCTGGCTGAACAGCTCCGCTGCCATGCGGACCTTTGATATCACTCCCGACGGAGGCCGGATTGTATTCGACCGGGCGCGTGAAAATTCGGACATCCTGCTCATTGATCTGGCGACCAAGCAGGCTCGGCCGTAGCAGTTTCCCGCCCGGATTTCTGAGAATTTGCAGCGAAAAGAAATCTCTTGGGCTCTATCCTTCTCGAAGGGCGGCCAACGGCTCGATCCGTGCCGCTCTCCGTGCTGGCACATAGGCTGCCAGGATCGAAAGCCCCGCGACCAAGACCGCTACCAGGAGAAAAGTCGGTGGGTCGTTGGGACGAATTGCGTACACCATACTGGTCATTAAGTGTACGACGGCCAGTGTAAGGGCCAGCCCAACGCCAGTTCCTAATAGAGCCAGCTTGAGACTCTGCTTCAAAACCAGCTTCACCACGTCGCTCCGAGTGGCCCCGATGGCCATTCTAAGTCCTAGTTCCTTTGTCCTTTCGCGGACCAGGTAGGAGACGACCGCGAACAATCCAACCCCTGTCAGGATTATTGCCAATCCCGCCAAGCCGCCAAGAAGCGAAAGCGCGAATCTCCATGGATCCAATGCGTCCCGAACGATTGACTCCATGGAGTCAACCCCCTCAACCGGTTGCTCCGGATCGACGCTCTGCACTGCCCGTCGAACCTTAGCCAATACGGAGCCCGGCGCCTCACGGCACAGCAGAACGATCTGCATCGACGGGAAGGACATCTGCTTGTAGGGGACGTACATCGTGGGGGCTGGGTCATCCTCGATCGTGGCCCTGACATCTCCAACAACGGCCACCACGCGCCGTGGAACCGAGATGTCACGCAGGATCGAGATGTACTTTCCAACCGCATTCTCACCGGGCCAATACCTGTGAGCGAAGGATTCGCTGATGATCGTCACTGGCTGAGCATTTGCATCGTCCGTGTCGCTAAAATTACGGCCGTCTAATATCGGGATGCTCATCACTGGCAAGAACCCAGAGTCCACAAAGCGCAGGGAAGCTTCCTCATACTCCCCGGGGTTCGAATTTCTTCCTGCGATCGTGAAACTCGTCCAGAAAGGGTTTCCCTGTAACGGCAAGGGATAGGCCAACCCGACTGCCTCCACCCCGGGCATATCGCGCAAGTTTTGATCCACTCGGGTGAAAAAACTGACTACATCATTGTTATTCTGATAGCGGATTCGCGGCAGCCCGATCCTACTCGTGATCACTCGATTCGCACGAAAACCGAGGGGCTGACTATGCAGATGCATCATGCTGCGCAGCAACAGGCCGGTTGCAACCAACAGCACGATGGAAAGAGAAATCTCGCCGGTGACGAGTGCATGGCGGAGAAAGCGCCCACCCCCGATCCTGGTCATTGCGTCCCCAGTGTTCCGGAGTATGTGCTGAGCGTCAGTTCTCAACCCGTTGATGGCAGGCAGCACCCCAAAGCCGAGCCCGACGACAACGGACAGAACTACGGCAAATGCCAATACGGCAGGGTTGATTTGAATGAATGCGAACGTGCCGTTGTTCGGGGCGAAGTTCAGAAATATCGCGCGGGTAAGCGGGGCGAGGAAGAGCCCCAGTAGACCCGACCCCACCGCGAGAATCACACTCTCTGCAAGCACATCTCGCAGGATTTGGGATGTGCTGGCACCCAGAGCCATCCGGACCGCCAATTCGCGCGTGCGTCCGCTCACTCGGACAAGCATTAAGATGGCCACGTTGGAAGTCGCGATCAGTAACACAAGCACCACGATGCCAAGCGCGAGCAAAAGAGACTTTTCCCTCTCGCCAACTACAGCCTGGCGCAAAGGCATGACCACGGCGCCAGAACCGTTGTCGGAAGCTGGATATTGCATCCGCAGTTGAGCTGCGATCCGATTCATGTCGGCGCGCGCCTGATCGAGTTCTACGCCAGTGCGCAACCGTCCCACGACTGCCAGAAAATGCTGATCGCGCCAGTGCATGCGATCGGGCCGAATCTGCTGTTGCAGCGGGATCCAGAGGTCCGTCTCCTCTTCCTCTTGGCGGACGGAAGCCGCGAGGCATCACGCCAACGACGTAGTATGGGCCGCCGTTCAAAGATACTGTTCGTCCGACGATCTTCGGATCACCACGAAACTCTCCTACCCAAAGGCGATGGCTTAACAGCACCACGTGAGGCGACGAATAACTATCTTCGTCGGGCAGAAAGGTCCGTCCGAGCATCGGCTGGATGCCAAGGATTGGGAAGAAACTTGCGGAGACGGCAGTTCCATTCAGGAGTCTAGGTTCGCCACTGCCGGTCAAAGTGTAGTGGAAGGCGCAGTACGCCGCCAGGTCTGCGAATACCTGGTTTCGCTGCTGAAAGTCCAGAAAGTTTGCGGGAGAAAATGCATCCCGACTAGCCTCGTCATTCGCATTTTTGCTTTCAAAAACGCCGACTAGACGCTCCGGGTGGGCGTACGGCAGCGGCGTAATCAGCACGGCATGGATGATGCTGAAAACAGAAATGGTCGGCCCGATTCCCAGCCCCCAGTGTCAATACCACGGATGAGGAAAAGTTTCGAAATTTCCATAGCCGACGAAGTGTTTGCCGAATTTCGCTGAAGTGCATATTCAGGAGTGTGCGAAGAAATTACGATTATAGTAGGCAGTGGTTGCAATTCTTTGGAGATTGCCGGAAAGGGAACGCTATAGCAAACGCTATAGCAGTAGAGTAACCAAGCCCGTAGCCACGAGCGCAACGGCCCAAAGCAAGTCAAAGTTGAACCACGCCTTGCGGAGAAGTGCTAGGCCGAGCTTGCGATAGACCACCCACGCGATCATCCCGGTGACTGCCAGATAAGCAATCGTATGGACGCCTGTGGCGAGCATCCCGGCCAGCGGACTGGCAGCTGCCGTGAGGCCGGAAGACATGTGATCGTGTCCGGCCATCCGCCCGTCCGCTTCAACCGTGCTGCTGCCGAGCAGTATCGGCACCACCATCAAGCCGGCGCCGTGCGCCGAGGCCATCAGAAACGACCACACGGTCAGGTCTCGAAAGCCCACCTGCATACGGACCCAGCGCGGGTGCCGATGCCGCATCAGGCAGAAGATTCCCAAGCCCACCAGAACCGCGGCAACGAAGTAGCGAATGGCTACGAGCGGCAGCGTCATACCGAGGAACGCTGCCGTCAGCACCACGCAGCCGATGGCTGCCGCGTGGCCGAGCGCGATGGGGACGAGCGCCTTTGCCACTGCGCTCACCTTTTGCTCCTGCATCCCCAGCGCCACCGCGAACAGCCAACCCATCCCAGGGTTGAGTCCGTGGTAGGCGCCGAGGAGCAGCATCAGCCACAACGCTGTCGACGACAGGCCTGCATGCGTCATTTCGTGTCCGAGTAGCAATAGGAATCCGACGAGGCATCGCCTCCTTCCAGTCGAATCTGGTGGGCGCGCACGCCGTCGAATTCGACGAAGAACTTTTCGTCGAGTTTCATACCGCCCTTGGGATTGGCATCGATTTTCACCATCCAACTCTTGACCCCATCGGGATAGAACTGTTCGTCCCAGGGAGAGTAGAGCGAGTTGGTGAAGTAAACGCGCTTGCCGTCACGGCTGATTTCGACCATCTGCGGACCGCCGTTCAGCGGCTGCCCCGGCTTCTTCGGGTGAGCGGCGCGGCGCACGATGCCACCGAGGTGGATCGATCCGGTCTTTTTCGGATTTGCGGGATCGGAGACGTCGTACTGAATGAACTCCCCGGTTCCCCAGCACGAAACATAGAGGAATCGGTCATCGAGTGAGAGGTTGATGTCGGTGACCAAGGGCGGCACCGCCTTGAATCCCTTCAGCAGCGGCGGCAGCTTCTCCGGATCGGCTGGCCCGGCGGGAATTTCGATCACCTTGCGGACCGCCCACTTGCTGTTCTTTCCTTCGCCCTCGCGATACCACATCCAGATGGAGGCGGAAAGGTCCTTCAGGGATACGACCACGCCGACGAATCCGAAGGTCTTCTTGGGGTCGTGGGAGGGACGAAGCTCGAGCACCATCTGCTGCTCCGCACCCAGGTCAATTTCCTGCAGGTGGCGGCGCTTATCGAGGTCCCAGATGTGCAGCTTGTGCCCGTACTTTCCTGCCAGCAGCAACTCCGGGTTGATGCCATGCTTCACCATGTTTGGCGTGCCCCATTCCGAGGTGATCATGGTGTCGTGTCCGAGGTGCCACCAGAAGTCGTAGGCCAGACTCTGCGGGCCGTGGTCCTTTTCCCAGGGGCCCTTTAGCTCAAAGGTGTTGGCATCCATGAGGAAGATGCCGCCGGGGCCGTCGCCACTGGCCGAGCCGAGCGCACTGCCATAAATCCCGTCGGGTCCGCAATGAATGGTGTGGGGCGATGTGTAGCCTGTTTTCTTGATAAATTCCTCGGGCTCGATGATCTTCACGATCCTGGGATGATTGGGGTCGGCTTTTGTATCGAGGATGTGAATCCGGGACGATCCTATGCCCGGCACGACCAGGTAACGACGCTCCATGTGGGGGTGCGGGGCCTGCGGGCAGAGGCACGCACTGCAGGCGTTCCAGCCGAAGTGATGCAATTCGTTGTCGTCGTTGGGGAAGTCCACCTGGCCGACGAACTGGCCATAGGAGGAGGAACGTGGGTCAACATTAATGACGCCCATGGCGTCACGCTTCCCGCCCTTGCCGACGTTGAGCAGAGCGACGTAGGCGATGCGTTCCGGTGCCGCCTGCATGGCCAGGCCAGGCGAGGGGTAGAAAGTTGGATCCGGCATCAGGGAGGTATTCATAAGTCTCCTTTAGGGAAGAGTTACGGCGCAGGGTCCGCCCGGCCAATGTTTCACACAATGTGATTCAGTCACAAAGGGCGATCCCAATGAACCGCCGCGGACGGAATCTAAAGAGCTGTGGGAAATGCCGGGAATACAGGGCCTGCCAAAATCCGCAGTCCAGCCACCGAGCCAGGCTGCCTGCGGGACTCTTCGGTGGGTAAGCATAACTCGTTCCCCGGTTCCCGGGCTACCGCGAGGACCTTAAGCCAACCTCGCGTGAATGCCAAGACCTTCGGCGGCCTGGCGGAGTCGCTTATCTCTGGTCCACAGAAGAGTGGGGGGATTGATCAAGACGGAAGCAATCAGGTGTGCGTCAATCAGGCCAATGCCCAGGCCATGCAAAGGACGAGCCTCGATCGTCAGGCGCACTTCGCTCGATTGCGCCACGCGCACCTGTGGCAAAAGGTCCAGCAGGGCGAGCGTCCTGGTTCGGTCCTGCAGAGATCCCAGTGCAAGTTCCGCAATCACGAATGGATGGATCACAACTTGCCCCTGGTTAAGATGCTGGCGCATCACTTTGTTTCCGGAGCGAAAGTGGTCGATCCAAATGGAGGTGTCTGCGAGAATCAATGCGACCGCACCCTGCGGCGTGGAATAGTTTTCAACCCCGGCATGGTGCTTCCGAGGGACGCCAATCTGCGAGCGCTTTCCCGTTCGATGAGGGCTTTGAGAGCTTCCCGGAGCAGCGCCGTTTTCTCTGCTACCCCAGTGAACTCCTGGGCGATGCGTACCAAATCGTCATCAAGCGCAACCGTTGTTCGCATATAAATTCCAGGCACTCATTATAGCATCACCTGATGCCATTATTCGTGCCTCACCGATTAGGTCGGCCGGCGGGGGCGCCGTTGTTACTGCGCACGGAAGTCGCGGCAATCGAATATCTGGCTGAATCCGAATCACTTAGCCAGCCGTCAGTGAAATTCTTCCATCCTGCATCTTTCTTAACGCCTCGCCCGTATATCCCGGTAGCATGAACGCCTTAGCCTATCGCTTGATGAATACGATGGAATCTGAGACCAGCGCAATTGCTCGCGGCCTCCGCCGCCGTGATCCGGACCTGCTGGACCGTCTCATCGAACAGTACCAGCACCGACTGCTCCGCTATTTGGTCTATCTATCGGGAAATCGTGAACTGGCCGAGGACCTTTTCCAGGAAACCTGGATTCGAGTGCTGGAACGCGGCCACCAGTACGACGGCCGGCACGAATTCAGCACGTGGCTCTACGCGGTAGCGAGAAATCTGACCATCGATTATTTGCGCAAGAAGAGTCCGGTCAGCCTGGATGGGCTAATAAAGAATGAGGAGCATGCACCGTTCGAGCCAGCCGACACTCGCCCTCTGGCGTGGGAAATGGTGCAGCAGCATGAGCAGGCCGAACGCGTAAGCGCGGCGTTGGCGAGCATCCCCGCGGAATATCGCGAGACCGTGGTGTTGCGTTTTCAGGAAGGATTAACTTTGGACGAGATTGCCATGGTGACCGGGGCTCCCCTGGGCACCGTGAAGTCGCGACTGTATCGCGGATTGAACATGCTGATGTCGCGGCTGAAGGGAGCGCAGGCATGACTAGGGAAGCACATGACGAGGCGCGGGAACTGATCGCTCTGGGTGATGGTCTCCCGGATTCGCAGCAGGCGTGGTTGCGAGCCCACCTGGATGAGTGCGAAGCATGCCGTTCTTACGCAGAAGCGGCAAACGGGATGGTTCGTAAGTTACGTTCGCAGCCGCTGGCAGCCGATGCCCGTCTGGTGCGAGCTACGCAGATGCGGGTGCGCTTCCACGCCAGCAGGCTTCGCGAGGCGCGGGAACGCATGTGGCTGGTGGGGATGGCTTGTCTGGGGGTAGGCCTGTCGGCGACGCTGGCTGTCCCCTTCCTGTGGCGGCTCTTTGCCTGGGTGGGCGAACGGGCCGGAGTCTCGAACCTGGTCTGGCAGACGGGCTTCATCTTTTTCTTTATTCCGCCGGCGCTGGTGGTAAGCGTGCTGTTGCTGGCTCGTGGCACGCACCTCACGAACGGCGGCGAGCAGTCGAGGTGAGACAGAGAAGGCGGAGAAATTTATGCCGATAAAAAACGAAACTCAAACTGGACTGACTGCGGAAATCAGGATTGTTCCGCTGTGGGCATGGGTGCTCGCGGGGATCGCATTTGTCGCGGCCCAGTTTTTCTTCAATGTTGTGCTGGCCCGGCACGCGGGCGCGCCGCCGGCCTGGGGACGAGCGCTCATGGGTCTGGGGGCCGGCCTGGGTGGGGGCTGCTATCTGCTGCTTATCGGCTATATAAACCGCGACGCCAAACGCCGAGGGATGAGCCCTACACTTTGGACGATTATGGCCGTTATTATTCCCAACGCCCTGGGCATCATTCTGTACTTCCTGCTGCGGCAGCCGCGCAGCTGCGTCTGCCCGCAATGTGGGAATGCCGTCCAGACGGGATTTAACTTCTGCCCTCGCTGCCACTACAAACTGAGCCCCAACTGCCCGCAGTGCCAACGCGTGGTTGGGGTAAATGATATCTATTGTCCCTATTGCGGAACCTCGCTGCAAAATCAGGCGGCCCCTAGCCCCGCGACAAAGGTTCCCGGTTAACGACCCATAACGTCGGATATCCAGGACTAAGCTATCGCCTCGAGGTATTTCATAGCGCTGACGGAAAGCAACCAGAAGAGGAGGCCATGAAATGATGAAACGGGTTGCAGAAGTGTCGCCGCGTTTAAAGGCCAGGATTGCCGGTGTCCTTTACTTGGTCGCCGGTATGACGTTCTCGTACGCCTATGGCTCCGTTGGCGGCAAGTTGGTCGTATACAGCGACGCCGCGGCCACGGCGCATAACATCCTGACGAACGAAAAGTTATTTCGGCTGGGTTTCGCAGCCGCACTCATCTCTGCCGTGTGTTACATCACTGTGACGCTGCTTTTCTATGACATGTTTAAGCCAGTGAACGGGAGCGTCTCTTTGCTTGCGGCCTTCTTCAGCCTCATGGGGTGCACCATTCAGGCTCTTAGCAGCTTCTTCCATCTCGCTCCTTTGGTCGTCCTGGGAGGCGAGCCGTACTTGGGCGTATTCAAGGTGGAACAGTTGCAGGCGCTGGCGCTCATGTTTCTCAGATTGCGTGCCCCAGCCTCCAGCATCTACATGGTATTTTTCGGATGGTATTGCCTCCTGATCGGTTACCTCATTTTCCGGTCGACATTTCTGCCTCGAATTCTGGGCGTATTCATGGCGATCGCTGGCTTGTCTTACCAGCTCTTTCTGTCCCCGCCGCTCGCAAGCTATCTGTTCCCCTACGTGGTGAAACCCGCCGGCGCCCTCGGGGAACTTTCGCTCATCCTGTGGCTGCTGATAGTGGGCGTGAACAGTCAACGATGGAGGGATCAGGCCAGCGCCGCGGGGATGCGCACATGAAAGCCGCCTTCTATAGCCGATACGGAGCCCCTGACCCCAGCGTGAAGCCTTTCCCTCCAGACCGGGGACACGAAGCGATGTAATTCCGTACCAGCGGGTGCAGTGCCGTCAACAGTGGCCCAGGAAATGACCACTCACTCGCAGCGCAGGGCCTCGACCGGCTCCATGCGCGAGGCCTTCAGGGCGGGCCACATGCCGGCGGCCACGCCCACAAAAGTGAGAATCACAAAGGCCATCAGCATCACGCTGCTGGACGTTCTCAGAACAATATCGCCTTCGTGGTTGGCCGTCTTGTACATCTCCGAGTAGAGCGGCATGGGCGGAATGGCGTGCGCCAGCAGGACGGAGACCAGCATGCCTACGGCGCCGGCGGCGAAGGTGAGCACCAAGGCTTCCACCAGAAATTGCAAGGCGACGTCGCGGTTACGCGCGCCCAGAGCCTTGCGCAGTCCAACTTCTTTGGTGCGCTCGGTGACGCTCACCAGCATGATGTTCATCACGCCGACGCCGCCGACTCCCAAAGTCAGAACGCCGATGAATCCCAAGATCAGGCGCAGCGCGATTCCAAACTGTTGGATATCTTTCGCATCCTCGACCGTGTCCCACTCGGGTGTGGATTTGTCGTCCTTGGGATTGAAGTTGTGGCGGCGGGCGAGCACTTCTCTTACTTGTCCCAGGGCTGCGGTGTGCAGCAGTCCGCTGACCGGCTGGAACACAATCATCTCGGGATCGCGCAGGTCATTGATATCGCTCAGGCTTTCGAAAGGCAGAAACACGTTCTCATTATCGGGCCCGTTATTGGAGGAGTCCTGAATTTTCAATTGCAGCAGGCCGATCACGTCCCAGCTCTGGCCGTTGATGGTCACGTGCTCACCCACCGGATCGCGATTGCCAAACACTTTCTTCGCCGCATTGGGGCCGAAGATAAGTACGTGGCGGTGCTCCGCAAAATCGCTCTCTTCGAAGTAGCGGCCGCGCGCCATGTTCAGCTTGCGTATTTCGCGGTAAGGATACTGTACGGCTTTCGATGAAACGGAGATCACCTTGTCGCCATACTTGTAGGCAATGGGGTCGTCCCATTCGGCGCTGAGCAGGCGCACCAGCGGAGCTTCGTCGCGGATAGCCTGAAGGTCTGCGTACTTGAAGTGAATGCGTTTGCCGGCGCGCTGTCCGCCCGCCTGCAGGCTGGTCTGGCCTTGCCAGATCATGATGACGTTGTTGCCAATTCCCAGAAACGCGGTCAGTACACCCTGGCTCACGCTTTCGCCATAGCCCAGCAGCAGAACGACCGTAGCGAGTCCCCACACGATTCCCATCATGGTCAGGATGGAACGCAGGCGGTTGCGGGCCAAGGCCTCCCAGCTTTGCGCGATGAGTTCCTTCAGGCGCATATTTCTACTCCTGACGCAGGCACTCGATGGGGCTGAGCGCGGCGGCCCGCTGAGCGGGATACATTCCCGCGCCCACTGTGATCAGACCAAGGGTCAGCAACGATTCGAAGATCGCCAGCGGCGAGATCACGGGATGCGGCACGATGTCCGGCAGCTGCAGATTGCTGACCAGCAGGCAAATCCCCACGCCCAAGGCCAGCCCGAAGGCACCGCTGATGATCATGAGCGCGGCGGACTCGGCAAAGAACTGGTTGCGGATATCGCGCGCGGTCGCGCCCAGCGACTTGCGTACCCCAATCTCGCGGGTGCGTTCGGTGACCGCAACCAGCATGATGTTCATCACCCCGATGCCGCCGAGCGACAGCGTCATCAATGCCACCGCGCCGAAGAAAATGGTCATGACGTCAAAAATGCGCTCGACCAGCTTGGAGCCGTCGAGCGTGTCCCAGATAAAGAGCGCGTCTTTGTCAGAGGCATCGAAATGGTGCTCGCGCCCCAGAATCTGGTAGATCTGATGCATCGCCTTCTCGTGCTGTTCGGGGTCGGCGACTTCGACGACGAGGTTGTTGATCCATCCTTTGAAGATGCCGGGTCCTTCGAGCGGAGGAAAATCGCGGGCCATGGCCGCGTATGGGACGAAGAGCTGGGTGTTGTCAGGTCCGCTGCCGTAGCTGCCATTCTGTTTTTTCTTCTCCAGCACGCCGATGACGGTGTAGGGAGAGCCATTCATGGTGAGGGTCTCGCCGATGGCGGGCTTGCCGGGAAACAACTGGTCGCGCGATTCCACCCCGAGGACAACCACGCGCCTGCCTTCCTTTTCGTCGTCATCGGTCATCAGGCGGCCTTCCTGCACCTTGAGAGAGCGGAAGCGCTGGTAATCGGGCCAGACCCCGCGCACCGGACGCGAAGCCGCGTTGTAGCGGCTGACTTCAGCCACGCTGCGCCGCAGTTCAGGGCTCACAGTCTTGATCAGGTAAGCTTCGTTCCTGATGGTGTAAGCATCCCGGATCGAGAGCTGAACTGGGCGTCCCGCCGCGTAACCGCCTGCCTGTTCACTGGTGCGCCCGCCCCAGATGATGGCGAGATCCACGCCGATAGTCTTGAGCCGCTCCTTCTGGTCGCGACTGAATCCCTTGCCCAGGCCGACCAGCAAAATGACCGAGGTGATTCCCCAGACGATCCCAAACATGGTCAAGAAGCTGCGCAGTTTGTGGGCAGCGATGGAAGCGACCGTCTGCCGCAAGACTTCCCGGATGTTCAAGGGCCGAACTCCTTCGTAGCTTGGACGTCTCGGAGTCTTATACGTGAGCCGAGGCTTCCGGGTTCATCTCAGATTGCGGGCCATTCTACTACGAAGATTTTCGTTGACACTACGAATATCTTCGTAGTATGGTACGTCGTCATGAAGCCGACGCCACAGAAGCCGACCGCTGCAGAGCTGGAAATTCTGCGTGTTTTGTGGTCTCGCGGCCCCTCCACGGTGCGCGAAGTTTACGAGGCGCTGCGCGAGACGAAGAACCTGGGCTACACCAGCGTCCTGAAATTCCTGCAGATCATGACTGCAAAAGGGACTGTCCGCCGAAACGAAACCCAGCGTGCCCACGTCTATCAGGCATGCCTGCCGGCGGAACAGACCAAACGCCAGCTGGCGGGCGACATGCTGCAAAGAGTTTTTGAGGGCTCGGCCAGCCAGCTCATGATGCATGCCCTGGCGGGCCGCCGTGCCTCGCGCGAAGAGATAGAAGAGATGCGCCGTTTGCTGGACGAGTATGAAAGGAGCCGGCGATGACCGATGTGACGACCTGGCTTTCACCTACCGCAATGCATTCGCTGGGATGGGCGCTGGTGCATTTCGTTTGGCAGGGAACAGCTCTCGCTGCGTTGGGCGCGGTCACCATGCATCTATGCCGCCGCGCTTCCGTCCGTTACGTGGCCGGCGTGGGTACCCTGGGCCTGATGCTGGCAGCTCCCGTCGCAACTTTCTTTTTCCTTGGGCGGCCCGCACCGGCAAGGCTTGCAACACTTTCGACATCCATGTCTCAGGTTGAGTTAAAAGAAGCAACGCCGGCCGTGTCAGCATTGACCCCGACCTCTTCCGGTGTCCCGTCGCCCGACAAGTTTCTCTGGCTGGTTGAGGCCTGGCTGGGCGGGGTCGCCTTCTTCAGCCTGCGCACTGCGGGCGCATTCGTTTTGCTCGAGCGGCAGCAGCGCCGTCAATCTATCCCCGCAAGCGGCAGACTTCTCGAGGTATGTTTCGCCCTGCAGCGGCGCCTCGGCCTGGACCGGGCCGTACGTTTCTATGAGTGCAAGTGGCTCCAGGCGCCGGCCGTAGTCGGCTGGTTCCGGCCAGTTGTTCTTCTTCCCATTACCGTGCTTACCGGTCTCTCTCCGGACCAACTGGAATCCGTCATCGCTCACGAACTTGCCCACATCAAGCGGCTCGACGCGTTCGTCAACGTTTTCCAGATCTGCGTGGAAACTCTGCTGTTCTATCACCCAGCCGTATGGTGGCTGAACCGACGCATTCGTGCCGAGAGGGAGCACTGCTGTGACGACATGGCCATCGCGCTGTGCGGCAACGCCGTCGAGTACGCCCGCGCCCTTACTCTGATGGAAGAGTGGCGCAGCGCGCCCGTGCTGGCCATGGCTGCGAACCGAGGCCCACTTTCGGAACGAATCATCCGCTTGCTGGGATTGAAACAGGGTCGCGAGGGCACGCGCCGGGTTGGACTCACCGCTGGCCTATTATGCCTGATGGCGGCTCTCATCGCCGGCAACGCACTGCTTCGGATTACGTACCCACATCCGACTGCCTACGCAAGCGGCATGGCGCAAGTGCAGCCGGCAGCCCAGGCTCAACCGGTTCCTGCTGTCAAACCCTCCGCACAGATTTCGCGGGACGCCGGGTCGCGGTCAACCGCGCCGTCGTACATCGACGGGTTGCAGTCGGCCGGACTCAAGGACCTGACTGCCGACATGCTCATTGCCTTCAAAGTTCAAGGCATCACTCCGGATTACGTCCGCCAGATGCACGAACTCGGAATTCACCCCGGAGCTGACCGCTTCATCGCCATGAAGGTGCAAGGAGTCACTCCCGAATACATCAGGGAACTTCGCGCGGCGGGCCTTAATCCTGACGAGGACCAGATCATTGCGCTGAAAGTGCAGGGCGTGAGCGCCGACTACGTGCGTGGTCTGAAAGAAGCCGGAATCGAGGGCGATGCCGACCATGTCATCGCGCTCAAAGTCCAGGGCGTCACTCCGGACTACGTCCGCGACTTACGCGCCGCGGGGCTGACCGTCAATTCCGAAGACGTGATTGCCCTGAAAGTACAAGGAGTCACAGCCGACTATGTGCAGGGTCTGCACCAGCAGGGAGTGCAGCCCAACGCTGAGACTATCGTGGCTATGCGCGTCCAGGGCGTCACCCCGGACTACGTCCGCGATATTCGCGCGCTCGGACTCAAACCGTCGGAAGGTCAGATCATCGCCCTCAAGGTGCAGGGTGTGACTACGGAATATGTGAAAGCCCTGCACAGCTCCGGACTGCGCGACTTCCAGAGTGATCCCGACAGCTACATCGCAGCCAAGGTCCAGGGCATCACGCCGGAGTTTATTGCTTCGGCGCAGCAACATGGATTCAAAGAACTCGACCTGGACAAATTGATTCAGCTCAAAAACCTGGGAGTGCTTGAAAACAAGGGTGACATTTAGAAGTTCGCCCCGAGGATCGGACCTCAGGCGCTAAGCGCAAACGATCTCGATGCCTAGTGGCACGATCACCGTCGTGCACTTACCAGAACCGCACGAAAGGGAACTTTATGAGATTTCGTCAAACCACGGCTTTTCTGATCTTCGCTTCGTGCATCCTGTTTGGCGTGCTCAAGAATTACGCCGCCGAAGTTCACACCGGCAGCTGGACGTTCAGCAAATCGGGCGAGCCCGGCAAAATTGAGTTCACCATCATTGAGCACAACCACGGCCGCAACTCAACCCACGGATCCGGCTGGCCTGTCGGGATGTTCGTTGGCATTGACTTTTCCAAGCCCGGACGGCAGAACGTTCACTTCACCATCTCGCGCGATGCCGGCAAGATCGAATGCGAGGGTTTTCTCGACGACGGGGAGGGTGCCGGAACTTTTCACTTTCAGCCTGACCCGAACTACCTTCGCGAAATGGACGCGCTTGGTTTCAAGGCCGACGAGGAGAAGCAATTCAGCATGGCTGTACAGGATGTCAGTCTGGAGTTCGCGCGCCAGATGAAGAACGAGCACCTCGACGATCTGGACGCTGACAAGCTGATCGCCTTCCGCATCTTCAACGTGAACGCCGCGTTTATCGAAGAACTGCGCGCGGCCGGCTTGAAGATTTCCGACAGCGACAAACTGGTGGCCTTCCGCATACACGGCGTGACTCCGGAGATGATTCGCAGTCTGCATCAGGCGGGCTATTCCCCGGACGAAGACACCCTGATCGCGATGCGCATCCATGGTGCCACTCCGGAATGGGTGGCTGAATTGAAAAAACGCGGCTACGATCATGTTGACCTGGAAGAACTGATTGCCTTCCGCATCCACGGCGTGACCCCCGAATTCATCGACAAGCTGCAAAGCCTGGGCTATCGCCATCTCGAACCTGAACAACTGGTGGCCATGCGCATTCACGATGTCTCGCCCGAGTACATCAGCAACCTGCGCGCCCGCGGCATGCAGAACCTGACCATCGATCAGTTGGTCAACATGCGCATCCACGGCATCGACTAGGAAGAATTCGAGAGCGGCAAGCTTCCGGCGAGGGATCCAGTCTGAAACCTGCGGCCGGATATCTTCTAGAAGCCAGTTCTAAACCGCACTGGCTTGAAGGGAATCATCACCACGGCCTCGAGGTCCACTGCGGCGCCATTCTTGGTGGCGGGGCGAAAGTGCCAGTGGGCAAGGGCGGTGCGGGCGTACTGGTCGAGCTGGTCATCCACGCCGCGCAGGACGCGCACATCGCTCACCGAGCCATCGTTGCGGATAACGGCGTAGAGCGTGACCGTGCCCTGCACGTTACGCCGCATCAACTCCAGGGGATACGCAGGATCCACTTTTTGTGTTGCCTCGGGCGCGGTCAGATCGCCCTTGGCTTCATTCGGATTGAGCTCGGCGAAGCGGATGACCCAGCTTCCGCCCGCGGAATTAAGGTTCGGCATGTTCAGAGTCATGGCATAAAACTTCCGGTCGCCAAAAACCCAGCGGTCCACATCGGTGGCCTTATCTCGAGATACTTCGGAAAGGGAATGCGGCGGAGTTGACGAAACTCGCGGCGGCCTGGCATCGGCCATCAGGCGAGAGTCGGAACTGTAGGCGTCTGCGGTGCCGCCGTCGGTTCCGTTTCCTTGTCCCCGGCCCGCCACCGCCGACCGGTTCTGGTTGTCGGGTCCTGCGCCTACGATCAGGCCGGAAGGAATGCGGTCACGGTTTTTGCCAGAACCGCTCCCGTTGCCGGCATTCGTGCCGGTGGCAATATCAGGAGTGCCGGGCGCGCCGGACTTGCCCGCAGGAGTCGCGGCAAATGTCCCGCGACGATTTCCATCTGGCATCGCCGTCCCGGGGTCCATCGCAGCGGGATGAATTCCGAGCGCGATGATTCTGCCATTCGGACTCGAGCCGGCATTGCCCGGGACCGAGGGAGGTGGCGGCACAACCGAAGCGCCTGCGCTGCCGCCGCCGAGCGTCGCCTGCGACCTGCCGGGCACGGCGTATTGTTCGGCCATCGGCAATTCCGGCGCGGGCGCAACCACGGGCGCATGCCCGATGCTGATGTCTCCCAAGCGTCGAGCCGTCGCGGCGTCCACCATGGGTGGAGGCTGGACCACGGCCGCCTGCGGGGCCCGCACAGTGCGCGAGGATTCCGCGTCCACTTCCGGAGGCGGTGCTACTACGGTTTGCGAAAACGTTGGGGCCTGCTGGCGGTTGGCCGGCACGGCGTCCGGAGCCGGCGCGATCGCGGTTACTGGAAGCTCCGGCAGCTTCAGGTTGGCAGCCGCCGTGGTCGATGCCAGGGGCACGGCAGGCTGGGCCGGCGTTTGCGACCAAGCCACGATATTGGGCAGCGGCACTTCATGATTCAGCTTGATATCGGACGGAGTGACGATGGTCTGCGTGCGATTGTCGGCCTCGGCCGGCACGGAAATGATGGGTTGCGGCGCATGCTCGGGTTCCCCCTTTTGCGGAAGCGGTCTGCGCGCGCCTCCAGTGTCGAGAGGTGGAAGATATTCGGAAGCAGCGTAGTAGATCACGTCCGCGCGATTGAAACCCGGGCGATAGAGCACCTGGGGCCTTTGCGGCCAGAGCTGCGCCAGTCCCCAGATCGCGGCGATGACTGCGACATGGCAAATGAACGATTGCGCAAACCGGCCCCAGGGAAGGTGAGAGTTGACGAAAACATCCGGCCAGAATGAACCCGGCCGGGAATATAGATGCAGGGACGAATCCTTACGGCGACGCAGCAGGTCTGCCAAGTTATGCCGGAAGACCGTATGCCAGGGAGGCAGATTGACCAGAAAGGCCGGTGCGGGCGTGGTTGCTGGCTTTGATTCCGGCGAGGGTTCCAGGAGCACCGAGGCTGGCTTCATCGAGTGGACCGCATCAGGCAAAGGGTTAATTATAGCGTGCGTTTTGGACCGTAGATACTGATCAGTTCATCTATGGAGGACGGGCGTCCCGTCCGTTCGGACACGCGGGCGGGAGCGCCCGTGCCACACTGCGCATGGGTTGTGCCCACTACTCTCCCGCTTTCCATGCTTTAATACGCACATGGCCAGATTGTTCCGAATACTTCCCGCCATGTTGCTGCTGACGTGTGTGCTCTCAAGGGGGCAGACTGCCCCTTCGAATCCGGCTGCTCCAAAGCCTGCTGACGACTATTCCGGCATGTATTCCTTTTTGCAGGACGGAGAGTTCGTGCAGCTCACGGTTGAAGACGAGGGTCGCGTGACCGGCTTCATTTCGTGCTATGGCGACCTGGAAAGCGATCGGGGAGAGTTTCTCGACCTGTTCTTCAAGGAGGGAAAACTCGAGGGCAAGGACCTGGGCTTCACTACGAAGACGGTGCACGGCGGATGGTACGAGTTCAAGGGCACGGTCGAGCGTGGAGCGGGAAAAAATCCCGGGGACGAGGCCTATTACGTGCTCAAAGGCACGCTGGTCCAGAACACCACGGATGCCAACAAGAAGACCTCGGCCAAGTCTCGCGAGGTCGCTTTCAAATCGTTCCCGCAGGATTTGGACACGCCCGTACAGAAATAAGTTTGATTTGTCACTACCGTGAAATTCATTTGTCATCCTGGGCGGCGGGGGAAAGTCCGCTTGCAAACGTTCCGTGAAGTCGAAGGACCCCTATGGAAACAGGGGCAGCGTAGTCTCGCGCGGTCTTACTTCGATCTCTCCGAAGCTCGTTGCGTGGTTTCCTAGATCGCAGAGCTGGCACGGGTCCTTCGACTGCGAAACAGCTTCGCGAAGCGAAGCTGTTTCTACGCTCCGGATAACAGCGCATATCTATCAGCTGCCACTGCTAACCGTAGTGGCGCTTCAAGCCAGTGCGTTGTATCCTCGGTTCGTGCCGCGCCCACATGCGCCTCATCGGTCTCCCACTCCGGGACTCGTCTTGGGGCTGATCATTACCCTGGCCGCCGTGGTGGCCTATTCGGGATACATCACCCGACAAATCTCCGGCCTGCGCGAATTGCAGAACAACCTGGTGGACCGCAACCGCAAAGACTCCCTGCAGTTGCTGCGCATTCAAAATGATCTCAACACTCTGGCGCTGGCCATGCGCGACATGCTGGACAACAATGAGCCTTATCCCCTGACCGCGTGGACGGCGCAATTCCAGCGAGTCCGCTCCGACCTGAACGACGCCTTGGTTAAAGAGGAGCAGGTCGCGGTTGCCGACCGTACTCCCGAGCAGCGTCAATATCTCAAGAATTCCATGGACCAATTCTGGGATGCGGTCGATCGCACCTTTGCCCTGGCCGCAAGCGGCAAGCCCGATGAGGCCCGGGCCCAGATCCAGCTTTCTCTGCAAGCGCGACAGGCGGCGCTCAGCACAGCGGTGGCGCGCCTGCTGGTGCAAAATAATGAAAGCGAGGAGCGGGCAGCTCTCCGCATCGCGGAGATCTACGATCGGGTACAGCGCCAGGTCTATTTTTTTCTTACGCTCACGCTGGTGGCGATCCTGCTTACCGGCCTGTATTCCATCCGTTCCAACCGGCAGTTGTTTGCGCAACTGGCCGCGCTCTCGGCGCAGCGCAGCGAGCTGGCACAGAAGCTGATTTCTACCCAGGAGTCCACCCTGCGCCACATCTCCCGCGAGCTGCACGACGAGTTCGGGCAGATTCTGACGGCGGTGGGCGCCATGCTGTCACGCGCGGGAAACCAGGCGCCGGAGGGTTCGCCCTTGCGCGCCGACCTGCGCGAGGTAGCCGAAATCGCGCAAAGCGCCCTGGACAAGGTCCGCAGCCTCTCACAGGCGCTGCATCCCGTTATGTTGGACGAGACCGGCTTGGAGAGCACGCTCGACTGGTATTTGCCGGTAGTGGAACGGCAGGCAGGCATTCACATATCCTATGAGAAATCGGGTAGAGCCTATCCCGTGGATGGAAATGCTGCTATTCATGTGTATCGCGTGGTACAGGAAGCGCTGAACAATGTGACCCGACATTCCGGGGCCCGGGAGGCCTGGGTGCGTTTGCGATATCTGCCCAGGACCCTGGAACTGGAAGTGGAGGACCACGGTAGCGGGTTCGTGGCGCAGTCGGTGAAGCAGGGAATTGGGCTGGTGGCGATGCGCGAGCGCGCGGAGTTGTTGGGCGGCGCCATCGAGTTTGCGCGCCCCGCGCCCAGCGGCACGCTGGTCCGATTGACCGTTCCGCGGGAGAAAATGGCAGAGAGACTAGGAGAGAAAATGGAGTCGCATGCCGGATAAAATTTCTGTTTTGCTGGTGGATGACCACAGCCTGGTGCGGCGCGGCTTCCGGCGCATTCTGGAAGATGAGCCCGACATCGAAGTGACGGGTGAGGCCGGTGACGGCGCCGAAGCCGTTCGAATGGCGCACGAGCTCAAGCCCCGCGTGGTGGTGATGGATTGCGCCATGCCGAACATGAACGGTCTGCTTGCCACCCGGAAGATTCTCGAGCAGCAGCCGCAAACCCTGGTACTCATGCTCAGCATGCATCCCGAGGAAACCCTGGTACGCCAGGCCCTGGACGCGGGAGCGCGGGGATACGTCCTGAAAAATGCGGTGGATCTGGAACTGGGAGCGGCGATCCGCCGGGTGGTGGCGGGAGAAACTGTGCTGGACTCCCAGCTCGGCCGTCCCGAAACCCTAAAGGGTGACCGCGGCGAGCACCTCACTCCACGCGAACTTGAAATCCTGCAAATGATCGTCGAAGGAAAATCCAACAAAGAGATTGCCACCGTGCTCGATCTCAGCGCCAACACGGTGGCGGTGCATCGCGCCAACATTATGGACGCGCTGGGCATCCACAAGACTGCCGAACTGGTGGTTTACGCGATCCGCAACGGCCTGGTAAATCTTCCGTGAACCGGCGCCACTTTCTATGTGGTATCGCGGGCCTGGCTTCCACTTCAGGTCTGTTGCTGGACGCGTTCGCGGCGCCGCCAGCCTCTCCCGGCTTTCGCCTGGTCGATGCGACTACGAGTGCGGGAGTGCAATTCCGCCATAATAGTGGCGCCTATGGTGGCAAGTTGCTCCCCGAAACCTTGGGCGCCGGCTGTGCTTTTCTGGACTACGACGGCGATGGTTGGCAGGACATTCTGCTGATCAATGGCATGGACTGGCCCGGCCACAAACGCCAGCACAGCACCCTGAAGCTCTATCGCAACAACCGCAACGGCACATTTTCCGATGTTACCCACAGAGCCGGTCTGGACATAGAGATGTATGGCATGGGCGTGGCGGTCGGAGACTATGACAACGACGGCTATCCTGACGTCCTGGTTACATGCGTTGGACAGAACGTGCTCTTCAAAAACACCGGGAAGGGCACCTTCCGCGACGTAACCCAGGCCAGCGGACTTGCCGGCCGACATGCCTTCAGCACCTCGGCGCTGTGGTTCGATTTCGATTGCGACGGCTTGCTGGATTTGTTTGTCTGCAATTACGTGAAGTGGTCTCCTGAGCACGACGTTTTCTGCAG
>Ga0335084_10000016_pt1 | contig 92612 bp, 98 predicted proteins | sample Lox_Sample_44_FD_206721 | JGI IMG/M metagenome (GOLD analysis project Ga0335084, IMG submission 206721) | Soil microbial communities from Loxahatchee National Wildlife Refuge, Florida, United States - Lox_Sample_4.4 | ecosystem: Environmental > Terrestrial > Soil > Wetlands | place: USA...
ACGTTACGAAGCATAATCCCTTGTAATAACGAAACGAAGAGATCTTACTTAAACCTGCGCTAGCAGGATTTACATTATTAGTTGCCATAATCTTGAAATTTTAGTGTAACATTTGAACCGGAGTACTACCTCCGCGGATGCGGATCGGGGTGGTTTGAATAGGGTACTTTGAGTTTATGTAAATATTTTATGAAAAAATTTGTAACAAAAAAATTTTTATAACGTTGTATATAGAAATTAACATTTATGAAAAGAAAATCAAAACATAGGAGGTGTGACAAAAAAAGAAGAGACATTCCTTCTAAAGATGATAAAGAAGGTAATATACAATGGCATAGTAGAGGAGAAGCAATTAGACGAAAAGCTATAGTCTACACAGAATAAATTAAAGATAATTTAAATTTTTGTTACATTTATGTAACCTTTTTATAACCATTTCAGTATAGTATTTCGATGATCACTGGTAAATGTCAGTGAACCACCCACGAGGACAGACATGTAAGTAGTGGGTCAGAAGTCGGATTATAATAATACAATATAGTATTATATGTTTTCTCCGATATCATCAAAAAGGATAGATATAAGATTTAGGCTCTATCACCGTTAAGGTAAATGTAGAAAGAATAGAGATACAGCTAAGCCGACTAAATTGAAAGTCTAATTCACAACAGTTAGAAAAATAAAGGGTGTATTATGTTTAATAGTTAAATATCAAATATATGATAGTCTTATTTTTATAAGCTAAGATTATATATACAAATATGTAGTCTTGGCTTTTATTATGTTTAGTAATATTTATTATGTAATTTATATAACTTTATGTAACCTTATTATTATTCATATCGTATAAGATTATAAGATTAAAGAGAGAAGGTGGATATGTCCAAAGTTTTTAAATGATGTATTTAAAGATGAACATAATTGGATAAGTTCTTATTATGATATATAAGATATTATGTTAATAGAGTATATAAAAATAGATAATGCCTTTAAATTACCTAGTAAAAGTGGTTACGGAGGTTTTCCTACTACGTGTATGGAATGTGGAGCATATCTAAATAAAAATTCAGATTTAGATTATGGTAAAGATTGGACAGCAACTTATACATGTGAAAAGTGTGAGTCTAAATTTGCTTATCAACCTAGTGATATGGGACAGTCTTTACCTTGGATTGTAAAGTATGATAATAAAAATGAAATATTTAATAAAGATCTTTGGGATAAACTTAGAAAGAATTTTTCTAAAGTTTATAAACATAAAGGAAATAAAGTAACATCAGAATGACTATAGATGAATATTATTTAAGTATCAAGTATAATTATAGTATATTTGATATAGAAATGAAGATGTATGAATATATTACAGTTAATCTTAAGATAGATGATGATAAACAGATTAATAAGATTATTGAAGATATAGTTACTAAATATGATAAGGATGATGACAGAGAAGAATAAAGAAAATGAAATTATTGAAGTCTCTGAAGATGTAGATAACATACAAGAGTTTATAGAACAGAATATGACAGATGATCCTATATTTGAAAAGATATTAATTGAAAGTGAAGTTAAACCTAAAGCTATGCCTAGTTGTTTAACTATGGGTGAATTTATAGATAAAAAGATACTTGAAAGTTATGAAAATAATGATAGTAGAATATTTGAAATAGATCAATTAATAGATGAATTAACTCAAGAAAGAGATAGTATTCTCGAAAAATTTAGAATAGAATATGGAAAGAAGTATCTCCCTAATTATCGTAGAGAGTTAAGAAAATGGTATTTTAGAAATCATAAACAAGTTATAGGTAATGGATTAAGTAGAGAAGAAAGACCTGAAGGTTATGAAGAATATAGTGAATAAACTTAAAATTAAAGAAGATGTCAAGAATAATTAAGATTAGAGATAATGGAGATATAGTTCATATAAGAGTTGAAAGAATTAAACCAGTATATAGAACTAGACATATATATGTTGAAAGTGAGAATATATGTGATGAATGTGATCGTAGATATAATTGTCCATTTAAGAAATTAGTTGATAAATTAGATAATTGTTTTTAAGAATATGAGAGTAAAAGTAATTAAAGAGATTAAAGGATTAGTTCCTGGAGATATATTGTATTATAATGATAAGACTGATATGTATGAGATTACTAAAACAGATTATGATGTTAGTGATAGCGGTCAATCAGTAAAATCTGTTAAAGTTGTTATCAGTTCTTATGTAGCAGAAGGAAGTAAAGACTATTTTGTCTTTGTAGATGATGATAATAATGATATAGAAATTAATAAAATTTATTGGGATGACATTCCACAATCTAAAAAATTGGAAACTCCAAAGAATGAACAAGTTAAATCAGAAGCTAAGGACACAGACTCTAAGGATTCTGAGATTAATAAACTACAGGAACAAGTTAAGGAGTTGGAGGAGAAGTTGGAAGATATTAAAAGAAGTAAAAAGTCTATAGAATTTAATAGTCCATTTTGGGTTACTAATTTTCCAACAAGTAGATATTGGTTATTTTAATAATATAATATAATGGAAGAATTAAAAGGACAAGGAGTTAGTGAAACTCCTCAAGATAAAGAACAAGATGTCAAACATTATGATTTTGGTCATCTGGTATTAAATTGTGGTAGATGTAATAGTAAGTATATTATAGAAGAAGATGTACCAGGTAATCAAGCTAGACAGATAGTATTAGCTCCTACTAGTACTTCAGGAATAATGTTAGAATGTAAAGATTGTAAGAATAGAATGAGTTTATTTTTTATTGAATCTACTAAGAAAAAAGATGAAACTACAGGACCAATTACAGATAATATTGAAAAACCTACTGAAGAAGTTAAAGAAGGAAGTAAAGATGAATCAGTTTCAGAAGAAGGTTCAGTTGAGGAATCAGCTGTATAGTGAGTATAGTAAGTTATTAAAGAGTTTATTAGGATTAACGGATAAACAAGTTCTTGTATTGTCTAAGTTATTTGAACTATCTGATACTACTCCACTTCTTACATCTCTATTATGTAAGAATAATAGACGAGAGATTATGGAATCATGTTCTATAAATGAATGTAATCTTTCTACTTATTTAACTTTATTTAAAGATAAAGAGTTATTAGTTTGGGATGGTAGTAGATGGATTATCTTTGATAAGATTAAACCTTATATAGTTAATAATCGATTACAAGTTACTTTTAAAATTGGATTAGATGATAGTATATAAAAGAATAATACTAGAGACAGTTAATATTAAAGATAAAGAACATAAGATTAGTGATGTTGATTATACTAAGAAGATATGGTTGTTTGGATGGTTAGTGTATAGTCATACTTGTACTAGTAAGCAGAATGATGTAGAGAATAAGAATAAGATGGGATTTAAACATAAATAATATGGAGGAGATAATTAAAGAACTGTCTTTGAAATATAATAAAGATAAGAGGGTGATCAAACTAATATGTGAGCACCCTTTACTATTTACAGCACATCATATCAAAGATCCAAATGATAATAGACCTATTATGATTCCATACTTTGCTAAGTTTGTTTTTAAGTTTGGTAAGACTTTAGAAGGTAAAAAACTTAATGTAGAGAAACTTTTATCTAAGAGATCCATAGCTAAGAAGCAGTAACTTATTTAATAATATAACGTAACGTTCATTTATGAAACTATTTGATATACTTGATGGAAAAGTAATTCTTAATGCTGAGGAACTTGCTCTTCCATCATTTAAAAAAATATATGAATCTGATAAGTCAAAAGATAAACAGAATTCATTTAATAATATATCTTATATTATATTTATGTATAAATGGGATTCTCCATACGCATCATTTACAGATAAAGATATAAGAGATAAAGTTATTAAGCAGGATATATTTGGTGATGAAAATTATCAATTAGATGATTTAACTAAACAAGCTGTTGAAAGATATCAAGATTTTCAACATACTTTTTCATTACAATTCTTAGAACAGAATATGGAGGGAGCTAAGAAGTTAATGGATTTTTACAAAAGAGTTAATTGGGATGATGTAGATAAATCTGGAAAACCTATCTATTCATCTAGAGATTTGGCAGCTAACTTAGAGAAGGCTGGAGGTATATTAAAGTCTTTACATTCTCTTAGAGAACAAGTTCGTAGAGAGGAATTAGAAGTCAATAGAGTTAAAGGTGGAACTCAAGTTGATTTATATGAAGATGCTCATTCATTTAAAACATTTGAACAGAATTAATGATTAAGAATACAGATAAGTTTAGACAAGCCGCTTTACATTTTCAAAAATATGGATACTATACATCATCTCCACGAGGAACGACAGGATATAAAGAGTACTGGGATGAAGAAACTAGGCGCTGTTTGTTTGGGTGGACTGCTGACGATAGTGATTTTATTTCTGGCTACAATTACTTTTATCTTAACTTTTCCCCAATACTTATTGTTTCGGAAAGAGAGATTAAATTAGGTGATCAAGTTAAAAAGGTAGTAGATAGGAAAAGAGATTTTCCTAGATTCTATGATACTGATTATCATTATTTTAATTATATAGAAGAGGCTGAAAGAACTGGAAAGCATGCTGTAGTTATTAAAAGAAGACGTGCAGGATATTCATATAAGGCTGCCAGTATGTTATGTAGAAACTTCTATCTAATACCACAGTCTAAATCTTATGCAATTGCTTCTGAGAATGAATATCTTACTAAGGATGGATTATTAACTAAGGCTTGGGATTTAATGTCTTGGATAGATGCTAATACAGCATGGACTAAGAAGAGACAAAAGGTTGATACTAAGATGCATAAGAGAGCATCTTATGTAGTTAATAGTGAAGGTACTATGATAGAGACAGGGATTATGTCTGAGATCATAGGAGTTACTTTAAAGAATGATATTCAAAAAGCTAGAGGTAAAGCTGCAAAGTTAATCTTATGGGAGGAAGGTGGTAAGTTTCCAGGACTAAGAGAAGCTTGGCAGATAGCTAGACCATCAGTTGAACAAGGATCAAATGTGTTTGGATTGATGATAGCTTATGGTACTGGTGGTACTAATGAAGCTGACTATACTGGACTAAAAGATTTGTTCTATGAACCAGATGGATATAATGTATTATCAGTAGAGAATATATGGGATGAAGGAGCCAGTAAAAGATGTGGATTCTTTGTTCCAGAGTATGCTAATATGGAAGGTTATGATGATCAAGGTAGACCTTTCATGGATTCTGATGGTAATACTCTTAGTAAAATTGCTATAGAGTATGCATTAAAAGAACGTCAGAAGATTATAGATAATGCTACTGATAGATCTGCAATTGATAGATATATAGCTGAACATCCATTTAATCCAATGGAAGCCACTCTTCAATTGAGTGGTAATATATTTCCTAAGAAAGATTTAATTAGACATCTAGCTTATATAAGAAATAATGATCATGTTAGAAATCTTAAGCAAGTTGGAGAATTATATTTTGATGAAGCTGGATTATTAAAATGGAGACAATCTAAAGATCTTAAAGATTTAACTAAGTATAAATTAGAAAAGACAGAAAGTAGAGATGGAGCTATAGTTATATGGGAACATCCAATGGATAATCCTCCATATGGTTTATATATAGCAGCTTGTGATCCATATGATCATGATAAATCTGGAACTGACTCTTTAGGATCAGTATTTATATATAAAAGATTTCAAACATTTGAATATTCATATGATACTATAGTTGCTGAATATACTGGTAGACCAGATACTTCTGAGGAGTTTTATGAAATAGTTAGAAAGTTGTTATTATATTATCATGCTACTGTTTTATATGAAAATCAGAATCCTGGATTAAGTGTATACTTTAAGAATAAACATCTTGAATATTTATTAGCTGATCAACCTGGAATTATATCAAAGATAATTAAAGATAGTAAAGTTGCTAGAGTTAAAGGAACTCATATGGTAACTGCTCTAAAAGATTGGGCAGAAGGAAGATATAGAGATTGGTTAGTAGAAGAGTATGAACCTGGCAAAAAGAACTTAACTAAGATATTTTCAGAACCATTACTAGAAGAAACTATTGCTTACAATGATAAAGGGAACTTTGATAGAGTGATGGCAATGTTTGTATTAATGATATATAAAGAAGAATTACATGATTTACATGTAAAGAAAAAAGAAGAAGTAGAAAAAATTAATTTACTATTTGAATTCCCATTATTTGGTAAAGTGGAATTTGAAAGTTTTAAATAAAAAGGAATGGATTTATATTATAAAAGGTCAGAGTTTCCGATACAGAAATTACCTCTAGTTAAGAAGACAGAACCTTGGAGAAAAGCATGTGTTGATGTTCTTATATCTAGAGAAGGAAGTTCATTTGTAAACGGTAGATCAAGAAAAGATGTATTAAAGATAGACTATGATTTATATAATAGTGTATTTAGTGAAGATGATTTTAAGTATGTAATTGATCCATTTAATGTTGGAGATTCATTTCCAGCTCATCCTCAAAACTTCAATATTATTAAACCTAAGATTGATCTTCTATTAGGAGAAGAAACTAAAAGACCATTTAACTTTAGAGTATTCTCTACTAATGATAATTCAGTATCTCAAATTCAAGATTATAAGAAACAACTACTAATAAAAGAATATCTTGGAGCATTAGTTGAAGGTAAAGATGATGCTGAAATAGATAAGAGATTAGCAGAGATTGATACTTATATAAAGAATAAGTATAATACAGTTGCTGAACAGACTGCTTATAATTCTTTGTTATATTTACGTGAACAACTTGATATAGATCATGAGTTTCTTAAAGGATGGAAAGATGCTTTAATAGCTGGGGAAGAATTATATTATACTGGAATAGTTAATGGAGAAGCTACTCTTGAAAGAGTAAATCCGTATCATTGTACTTATGATAATGATCCAGATCTAGATTATATAGAAGATGGGGATTGGTTTGTTAGACGATTCTTAATGTCTCCTGGAGCAATATATGATAGATTTCAATCTGTAATGTCTGATGAAGATCTTGATCTTCTTCTTAAGATGATTGATGGAGGTCAATCAATGGTTAGTCGTCCTGGAGATGTTAACTATGATAGTATAATGTATAGGGATAAAATTATATCTGATATACAACAAGATGAGTTTTTTAAAGGACAACTAGTTCCAGTATGGCATACATGTTGGAAGTCATTTAAGAAAGTAGGTACTCTTAAAACTAGAGATCTTCAAACTGGACAAGAGACTGAAGAAACTGTAGATGAAACTTATCAACTTACTGAAGAAGATAAAGCTAAGGGAATGTCTATTGATTGGGAATGGATGACTGAGATATGGGAGGGATATAGAATAGGTACTGATATACATTTGGATATGGGTCCTGTTCAGTATCAATATCAATCATTAGAACATCCTAAGACTACTAAATTACCATATATTGGAGCTAAATATAATGATACTAATACTAGAAATAAGTCATTAGTTGATTTAATGAAACCATTACAATATATGTATATTGTAGTATGGTATCGTCTAGAACTTTCTCTTGCAAGAGATAAAGGACGTATAATTAATATGGATATTACTCAAATTCCTAAATCAATGGGGATTGATATAAAGCAATGGATGCATTATCTATCAGCTTTAGGAGTAAATCTTATTAATCCTTATGAAGAAGGATGGGATATCCCTGGACGTGAAGGAGGTAGACCTGCAAGTTTTAATCAGATATCTACTCAAGATCTTACTATGACAGCTGTTATTGTTGATTATATTAAGCTCTTAGATAAGATAGAAGATATGGCTGGGGAGATATCTGGAGTGTCTAGGCAGCGTCAAGGGGAAATTCAGACTAGTGAATTAGTTGGAAATGTTCAAAGAGCTACTATTCAGTCTAGTCATATTACTGAACCATTGTTTGAATTACATAATAATGTTAAGAAGAAAGTTTATACTTCTTTATTAAACGTAGCTAAATATGCATGGGCCGAGAGTGATAAAAAGAAATTAAGTTTTATTCTTGATGACTTTTCTAGAACATTTTTAGAATTAAATGATGATTTCTTATATTCAGATTATGATGTATTTGTATCTGATTCTACTAAAGAGAATGCTAATCTTGAAGCTTTAAGAAGTTTAATGCAACCTGCTATTCAGAATGGTGCTACATTATCAGATGCTATTACTCTTCTTACTAGTGATAGTATATCTGAAATAAAGCGTAAGCTTAAAGAGATTGAAGAGAAGAAGAAACAATATGATCAAGAAATGCAGAAACAACAGGCACAATTACAACAGCAACAACAGCAGGCTGAGTTACAAGATAAAGCTGAAGATCGTAGAATTAAAGAAGAAGATTCTATTAGGAAAGCTCAGACTTCAATTACAGTTGCTGAGATTCAAGCTGAGTCTAAAGAGAAGTCTAAGCCTAATGAGAAACCTGAAGATCATAGTGTTGAAGAAATGAAATTACAATTACAAAGGGATAAGATTTTATCAGATGATAGATATAAACAAACTACTGCTTCTGAAACTATTCGAAAGAATAAAGCTCAAGAGGAGTTACAGAAACAGGAATTAGAAATTAAAAGGAAAGTAGCCAATAAACCGGCTAGTAAAACTAAATAATTAATAAATATAGTATGGCAGATGAAGTAAAGAATAAGAATCTATTTGGAGGATTTGATGCAATTTTTGATCAATATGTACCATCAAGTAATGAAGATAATGAATTACCTGAGGTTGATCCAGAAGAGATTAAAAAAACAATGGGGTCTCTTGATGATAAACAAGATGATGACTCTAAGAAAATTCCTGCTAAAGTTGGTAAGGAATCTACCGTTAAACCCAAAAAGGTAGAGAAGAAAATTGAAGAAGAACCTGAAGAAGAGTTAGAGGAAGAGGATGAAGAAGAAATAGAAAAGCCTGCTACTTCTAAAAAAGAATCAGATGAAGAAAGTGATGAAGTAGATTTAGAAGAGAAAGAAATAGTTGAAGCTTTTTCTGATTTATTTGCAGATGAGTTAGGATGGAAGTATGAAGATGATGAGAAACCTAATAATATAAAGGATCTTGTTAAACATATACAAACTATTGTTGATGAGAATTCACAACCTAAATATGCAAATGATGAAGTTAAAGAGATAGATGAATTTGTAAAGAATGGTGGAAGAGTTGAAGACTTTTATAGGAATGTATATCGTTCAGAATTAAAAGTTGATAATCTTGATCTTACAAAGGAAGATGATCAAAAAGCTGTAATTAGAGAAAATCTTCGAAATCGTGGCTACTCTGAATCAAGAATAGATAAGCTTATTAGTAGATATGAAGAAGCTGAATCTCTAGAAGAAGAATCCAAAGATTCTTTAGATGAAGTAAAAGAATTTAAAGAAAAAGTTAGGAAAGAGCTATTAGAGACACAGAAAAATCGTCAAGAAGCTGAATTGCGAGAGCAACTATCTTTCGTTCGGAACGTAGAGAAAATAGCAAAAGACATGGATAATGTTTTAGGTATTCCAATTTCAGATAAAGATAAGAGAGAAACACTTGAATATATATTTAAGCCTGAAAGAGATGGATCAACCAAGTATCAAAAAGAATACATGAGTGATCTTAAAAATCTTTTTGTATCTGCTTATCTTACAAAAAATAAGAATACTTTAGTAAATAATATCCAGAAGAAAGCGACTAGCGATGCTGTTAAAAATCTAAAACTTAAACTTAAAAGTCAAGGAAAGAGTACAAAGAATACCCATTCTGAAGTAGATGAAAGTGTTAGTAAGAAAGTAGTACAGCTTTGGGATATTGCTGGTGATGAGCTTAGATCTTTTTAAGTAAATTTAAATTATAAAATTAAATGCAAGATAGTGTATTAAATGATCTTCAACTATTTAAGGCCAGATGGTTTTCTGACCTAGTAGATGAGAACATGCTTTCAAACGCGTTAATGACTGAACCTCACAAGGTGTCTACCGTATTGTCTTACATTTTTGGTCGTTATGAAAACAGTTCAATTGACTTCTTAACAAGTGGTATGCAAAAAACTATTGTTACTGAGAATCGTCAATATGAATGGCCTGTAATGATTGAAAGTGATAAAGCAATCGTAATTAATCAAGCTAAGTGGCTAGGTGCTGCTATTACCTCTGATTTGACTCCTGGTATTAATGGAACCCCAATTCAATTGTGGTTATCCGAAAAATGGTTTGGTCCAGGTGCCATTCTCGAATTCGATGATAAAGAATTCCAAGCAAGAGTTATGGGCACTCCATATCAAGATGGTAACGATTTTGTTTACACGGTAGTTTGCGCTGACGGTCAGCCGTCTTCTTTTATTCCACCTTCTCTGTTAACAGCAGGAAGTCAAGTAAGTAGATTAGGTTCTGCATACGAGGAATACTCAGAAGAAGCAGATATCGTCAACTATCAAGCTCCGTTTAAACTTAGAAACCATCTAACAACTATGCGTCTCTCTTATGACATAACTGGCTCTGCTGTTGCTTCCGTAATGGTTATTGCAATGCGTGATCCTAAAACTAAGAAGACTTCATATTTGTGGTCTGATTATCAAGAATGGCTGGCATTACGTCAGTGGTATCAAACTCTTGATCGTCAATTAGTTTATTCTAAGTTTAATGCTAATAGTGATGGTACGACTGATTTAATTGGTACAAGTGGTCGTCCAGTATATATTGGAGCTGGTTTGTTACAACAGATTGCTCCATCCAATCGTAAGACTTATACTACTCTTACGGCTGATCTATTAGAAGATTTCTTATTTGATCTCTCCTATAACGTTCTTGGAACTAACGATCGTAAGTTCGTAGCTCTAACCGGTGAAATGGGGATGAAAGAATTAGATAGAGTATTAAAATCTAAAGCAGCTGCTTATACGCTGGTTGACTCTAAATTTGTTACTGGCACAGGTCAGCAATTAACTTTAGGTGGTCAGTTTGTAACTTGGAAAATGTTAAATGGAGTTGAATTAACTCTGAAACATTTCCCGTTGTATGACAATATTGTTTACAATCGTAAGTTGCATCCAGTAACTGGTAAGCCTCTTGAATCTTATCGTTTTACATTCCTTGACTTTGGTAACCGTGATGGTGAATCCAATGTTATGAAGGTTGTTCGTAAAGGACGTGAAATGGTTCAGTGGTATACTGGTGGTTCAGTAGCTCCAGGACAAGGATTTTCTACGTCAAAGAATACTCTTCGTTCTAATGCAAAAGATGGATATTCAGTTCATTTCTTGTCAGAACAAGGTATTATGATTAAAGATCCGACTTCCTCGGGAGAATTAATTTGCGACGCAGCTTAACATAAAATATTTTAGTTAATTTGTAACTTTTATTAAGTGATCTCGTATAATATATAAAAATATATATTATGAAAAGAGATAGAATTTTAGAAGTTTACAAAATAACTAATAAAATAAATAGTAAAGTGTATGTGGGAATTACGATTCAAGGATATAAAGTTAGATGGATTAAACACTGTTCTGATGCTATTCATGATTCTACATTCCCACTACACAATGCTATTAGAAAATATGGAATTGATAATTTCCAAATAGAAGTTATAGAAATTTGTAATTCAGTAGAACAACTTAAAAATCAAGAAAAATATTGGATATCTAAACTACAATCCAGAACTGTTCAAAATGGATATAATTTAACAGATGGAGGAGATGGAACTTTTGGAAGAATATTTTCAGAAGAAACTAAAAAGAAATTAAGTATTGCAGCTAAAAATAGAAGAGCTAGTGAGACTACTAAAGAAATACTTAGAAAAGCATCTCCAAACAATAAAGAAATAATGATGTTTAGTTTAGAAAATATTTATATAAAGAGTTTTAGAAGTTCTAGAGAAGCAGGAAGAGAAGTTAAAGTGTCTGCTACTAATATTGCTAAATGTGCTAGAGGAATATATAAAACTTCAGGTGGTTATATTTGGAAATATAAAGAATAAAATGTTTAACTCTTAATAATTAAATTAATGGAAGTTATATTACGACCCCTACGTAAAGATAAGTGGGCAGGAGTATTTAAATATAGAAATTGTTCTGATTATTTAGGATCTTATTGGACTAGATCCGGATCTATTTATACAGGACTAACAGAAGAAGATGGAGTATCTAAAGAGACTGTTGAAAAACTTGAAAAAGCTGTAGGACAAAGTTTACATCCAGCTTCAGAATTTTGGAAGAATTTTACTATTAGAATTACTAATAAGGAAACATATTTTCATACAGAAGATCCTTGGGACGAACTTAGATATTTATTTCTAAAGAGTCATAAAAGGGTTGCTAATGGATTATCAGATCATAAACCTACTGCAAACTATGTATTGATAAATAAAGAAGTTGAGGCATTAGTATCTAATAAAGCTAGTCAAATTAAACGTAAAGCAATGAAAGAATTTGATAAACTTTCATTAGTAGATATGAGAAAAGTATTACGTTTATATGGACATAAGTCAGATAACTTAAGTGCTGAATTAGTTGAATCTACATTATTTGATATTGTAGAAAGAGATCCAGAGAAGTTTTTTGATAAGTGGGTTACTAATTCTACTAGAGAAACTGATTACTTAATTCATGAAGCAATAGCAAAGAATGTTATTAGAAAGAATAAATCAGAGTATAAATATGGTACTGATATAATTGGTCATACTCTTGAAGATGCTATAACATACTTAGATTCTCCTACAAATAGAGATTTAAAGGCAATTATTACAAATGAAGTTAACGGTAAATAATAAATGACTGTTAGTGAAATGCATACTGCGTTTAGGTTACACCTAGACAAATCTTCTTCTTTGGTAGGAATTCCAGATTTCCTACCAGAGGAGATTGATTTTTGGCTTAATGAAGCTCAAGATAGATTTATCAAGCAGAGGATGTTTGGTGATAACTATATGAGAACTGGATTAGAACAGAATCAAAAAAGAATAGATGATCTTAGAAATTTAGTAATTCTTCTTCTTGATGGAGCACTAACTGCAAGTGATATAGCAGTTAATGTTAAAGAATATACTTTACCGATTAATGATGGAACTAGTCCTTATATGTTTTATATTAGTTCTACTGTATATAAATATACTACTGGATCTGGACATAAATTTGCTGATGATAGTGAAACATTACAAGTTAAAGATATAATACAACATGAACGATTAAAGGATTATCTTAAAGATGGAATAAATGATCCTTATATTCGTAGGCCATTAGTTACATTTTATGGAGATAAAATAGCATTTATATATGGAGATGAGTTTGTTCCAACTACTTGTGATATAACATATCTTAAGAGACCTAAAAAATTAGTATTAAGTTCTCCAACAGGATATCAAACAACTACTTGTGAATTAGCAGTTCATACTCATCCTGAGATAGCTGTAATGGCTGCTGATTTAGTAATTGAGAATACGGAGTCTCCTAGAGTACAAACATTTGAACAACTTAATGCATCTAAAGTAGAATAATATGACAGGTAGAGAAATGCAAATATCATTTATTACAGAGTTATCTCATAATGGTGATTTTATAATATACAGAACTGCTCATCGTAGTTCTGGAACTGCTTTGACTTCTGAAGTATCAGATATGCCTGGTTCAGATATTATATTCTATTGGATTAACAGAGCTATAGAGAAGTTTGTAAAGACTAGATATAGTGGGATGAATGCTAAAAGAGAATCGTTTGAACAGACTCAGAAACGTATTAATGATCTTAGAACTCTAGTAACAGAATCAACTATTAGTACTTCTACTAGTACTATAAAACCTAATAGTTATCAGGCTACTCTCCCTAATGACTATATGTTTACTGCATCAGAAGAAGTAGACATTATATATACAAATTTAAGTAATGTTTCTGTAACAGCAAGAATGGGAGTAAAACAAATTACATCGGATACATATAGACAAGAAATAAATGATCCTATGGGTGATCATATATTACAATATGGATGGACTGCACCATTAAGAATGTATCAAGATAATATTGTATTATTAATATCTGATGGACAATATACTATACCAACTTATTATTTAAGATATATCAAAAATCCAGAAACTGTAAGCTTAACAAATGATTGTGATCTAGCTAGTGAATCTCACTATGAAATCGTAAAGATGGCAGTGGGATTATATTTAGAGAATACAATGAATACTAGGTATAGTACTTATTCTAATGAATTACAAACAATGGAATAAGTTAAGAAATACACATTTGGTTTGACGTAGAAACGCCATGAAGTAATTCATGATTAAAAGAGCGGAGTAGAAGAACCTGTACATTAATACAATGTACACTTTCGACGAAGTTGACCGATTTAGTGTATACATGTATTAATAAATAAAATAAATAATATGATTAATAGAGTAAATAAAGTTTTAATAGGTAAGGATATTACCAGAACTGCTGCTCTTACATCAAATACTCTTTATGTTATTGGAAATGGAGCTGGTGCTCAATCTAATGGCCCGGCAGATGGAGAAATTTTAGTTCTTGATAAGAACAAAAAACTTCTTGTTGCTGGTGCTACAGTAGCAGATAGCGATACTATTTATATAGCAGAATGTACTGGAGATACTTATAATCTCGTTACTCCTGCTAATAGTTATGCTGTAACTACTATTAGAAAGTTTATCATCTCTGATCCAATAGTTGGTAGTGATGTAATTGGGTACAGTGGAAGGGCATATTCTGCAGCTGTTGCTCAAGTCGTTACTATTACTCCTACTCTCACTCCTGTAATAGGAACAGAGTATGTGTTACGTATCGTCTATACTGATACTAGAGAACATCCGGGTCAGGTAACAGCTACTTATAGACATGTAGCTACAAGTGCTACATTGGCTACGTTATTGACAGCTATTAATGCTAAAATTAATGCAGATACTCATAGACGTGTAAATGCAACTGGTGGAACTACTACAATTGTTCTTACTGGTCGTACATTACCTTATGATGTAACTGATAGTGTTGATGCACTTGATGCTTATCAACAAGTTAATTTTAAAGCATTTTTGCTTTCTAATAACTGGGGTACTGCTGCTACTCCAATAGTATACACTACTGCTCCTGTTCCAGGTACTGGTACATGGCAGAGAGTACGTGATGCTGAACAAGCTGCATTAGGATACAAAGGTGTTCATAGTAAGATAGTATTCCCTTATCAAGCTCCAGCAATGAGAGTTGTTAAGGATGAAACTTATGATTGTGTTGTTATTGAACACAATGTACCTTATCAGTCACCTGATAATCAATATGTTAAGAAAGCTCCGGTTACTACTGAAGTTTATATTCCTAATACTGCTACAGCTAATCAGATGACTGAAGTGTTAGCATGTTTGAATCCTTGGATGGCTTCTTGTCCAGGTGCATTTGGTGTCGTTGGTTTCTAATCTATAAATTATAAAGAATATGGCAAAAAATGTATTTCAAGCAAGTAGGACTGCTTTTGCAAATGTAACTTTTCCAACTTCTAACTCTACTATAGTTAGTTCTGGATCAAATGTTTACATTCCAAAAGGTGCTATTATAACTGCTGTTAGAGTAATGGCAGGAGACGCTGTAACGTTATCAGATCTTGCTAACTGTACTGCAGCCATCTATGTAGGTGGTCTCAGTGTTGCTAGTGGTATTGCTTCTGTTGCACAAACAGTTCCAAAGCAATATGTATTGGCTTCAACTGGTGGAGTATATGTCACAGCAGGTGGAGATATTATATTCTACTTAGGTAGTGCAACTTCTACTACTGGTGGTTTAGTAGGTGATATGGATGTTTATGTAGATTATCTCTATTGTACTGATAGGGATGATGCATAATAGATAATATTAGAAGAGGGGAGTAAAATCCCCTTTTCTTTAATTTTTATAAAATGATTTCTAGAATAGTAGGTGAAGAAGAAGTTTTGGGAGTTAACAACTCTAATCTGGACAAAGCAATAGAAAGAGTAGACAAATCTAATATGTATAAGGATTTATCTACTATTATAATTTGTCCTACTAGAGGAATGTTTCCAACTAGAATTGTACAATCTTGGATGAAACTAATGCGTCCAATGAATCAGCGAGTTGCAGGACCCATATTTGCAGAAAGTATGAAGGTTGATGTCGCTTATAATACTTTAATTAAGTATATATTAGGAAATAAAATTTTAAACAATTATAAATATATTCTTACCTTAGAAGAGGATAATATGCCTCCTCCAGATGGATTATTAAAACTATATGAAAGTATAGATGATTATGATGTTGTGGCAGGTTTATATTGGGGTAAAGGAGAAAATGGATTTCCAATGATGTTTGGTGATCCTGTTGATCCTGATGATTGTAAACCAGTTCTTCCTAAGAGAGATAGTATACAAAGAGTTAATGCTTTAGGTATGGGATTTAATTTATTCAAACTTGATATGTTTAGAACTATTCCAGAACCTTGGTTTAAGACAGTAGAGGATTATATTCCTGGAATATGTCCGGAAGGATCAGGAATATCAATGACTCAAGACTTCTATTTTTATAGAATAGCTAGTCAATACGGATTTAAATTTTGTGTAGATACTAGAGTTTTAGTTGGGCATTTGGATGCAAAGGAGGATAAAGTATGGTAAGTGATATATTAAAAAGTTATAAAGATAAATATAATAAAATTAAGTTAGATCTAGCATGTGGTGGTAGTGAAAAGAATGGAGAAGATTATATTGGAGTTGATATATCAGATGAATTAGAGACAGATATAACATTAGATTTGAATCAATATCCTTGGCCATTTGAAAATGATAGTATAGATGAAATATTTTGTCGTAATTATATTGAACATATTCCTCATGATTTAAATAATGGAAATAAATTAGATGGATTAATTCAGTTTATGAATGAATTATATAGAATCTTAAAGCCGTCTGGAAAGGCAGTTATAATAGCTCCATATTGTACTTCAATAAGAGCATATGGAGATCCAACACATCTGAGATTTATATCTGATTGGACATTTTATTATTATAATAAAAGTTGGAGAGAACTTAATAAGTTAGGACATATGGGAATCACAACTAACTTTGATATAATCTATTCATATAATATAAGTGAAGAAATGTCATTAAGATCAGAAGTAGTTAGAAATAAAGCATTCCTTGAGAATTGGAATGCTATTGATGAAATAATAGTAGATTTAATTAAAAGATAATATGGCATTAGTATTAGATTTGTCTGTTGAGGAACAGAATGATAGTAAAGTTATAACATTTACAGATACTTCAACTGGATGGGGTACACCTGCAGTTACAGATATTGCAGCTAGAACATCTTTAACTTATTCATTAATATTAGATATAACTGTTAATACTCCTACTGGAGCAACAGTATATGATACTATAGATTTATACGGTAAAGGATTAGCTACTCCATTTGTTACTCAAGCTGATTTAGTATTTGCTTTAGATGCAAGTATGATATTTGATAATTCAGAAGTTCTTGGAACTGCAGATACTCTATTACCAGATGGAATATGGGATTTAATTTATAGAGTTCAATATTATACTGGAGGAGCATGGACTACAGTTGCTACTAAAACTATGTCTATATTAGTATCTGGACAAATAACAAAAGCAGTATATGATAAGTTAAGATTAGTTCCTCGATGGACTGATTCTGATGCCGGAAAGTATAGAGATATACAGGAGGCTGGATATTATTATACTTATCTACAATCTATAGAGAAGAGTGCATTTATTGCACGAAAAGTTGAGTTATTAGATATGTTAGCAACGCTACAAAGATTATTAATAAATGGAAGTAATTATCCTTGGTAATCCTTTTTTGGAGGATTCTGGAACAATAACACCAATTACTGTTCCTGCATACGAAGCTGAAGAAACGGTTATTCCATTAACAGATGGATTTAATCCTTATATTATTGGATCTAGTTCTTCAGTAGATACATATTGGGTTAGATCTGGAACTAATTTATTGCGTCCTGTTTTAACTACTGATAAAGTAGTTATAGGAGGAGCTTCTTTTGTTGGAACTGAAACTCTTAGAGTTGTTGGAGTATTAAATATTAGTGGATTAGTTTTTGGATCAGAGTCTACTTATGTAACTAAATTATTAGATGAAGATGATTTAGCTTCTAATGATGAACATGCTTTAGCTACACAACAATCTATTAAAGCTTATGTAGATAGTGTTAGTGTTGGGATACAACCTGGAGATAATGTATCGTTATTAGTTAATGATGTACCATATTTAATAACTGAAACTGATCCAGTATTTTTAGCTAGTGATGCAGCTGCAGTTACATCTACTTTAATATCAAACTGGAATACTGCATATGGTTGGGGTAATCATGCTAGTGCTGGGTATCTTACCGTAGAAGCAGATCCAGTGTTTGTAGCATCAGATGTATATGGAGTAACAAATACTGATATTGCTAATTGGAATGATGCTTTTTCTAAGGAACATGTTCATTCTAATTTTTCACTATTAGAAAGTATTATATCAACTGGAGACGGAACTAGTGCTTTATTTAACGATGGAACTTATAAAACTGTTCCAACTTTAATTGGTGGATCTGATTCTTATGTACAATATAATGATAGTGGAGTACTTGGAGGAGATAGTACTTTCTTCTTTAATGATATTACAAAATTATTAACAGTTCAAGAAGTATACGTTTCTGATCAGTTGGATTTAGCTAGTGATGCTAGTATTTATATAGACGTAGATGGTAGTAATAATTTACAATTTACAGATTCTATATCAGGATCAGTTACATTAGCAACTCTTTTAAGTGCTGCGACTAATTATTGGACTACTACAACTGGAGGTATTTATTATAGTACTGGAACTGATAAAGTTGGTATAGGAACTTCTACTTTAGGAACTGAAATATTAACAGTCAATGGAAATATTACAGCTACTGATTTTAATAGTTCTTATTTTAAATATACAATTGATAGTAATTTATTAATAGGTCCTAATGCTGGAGACTTGGAAACTGGATCTAATTTATTGTATATAGCAAATAGTAATACTACTACTCCGTTAATATACGGTGACTTTATAGATCAAGAGCTTGTATTAAATGCAGATGTTTATATTAATGTAATTAAGAGATTAGCTTTTGGTAGTTCTACTATATTTATTAGAGGTGATGCTTTTGGTAATTTAATATTTGGAGATCTTAATGCTAATAGTGGAAATCCTATATTTCTTAGTGATTTAATTATAGGTGACCCAGCAACTTTTGCAATGGTTGCTGACTTTGTTGATTATTCAGCTGCTAATTCTGTTTCATCTGCTAATTTAGTAACTTGGAATAAAGCTTCTGTTATAATAACTACTGGAGCTGGAGATGCTTATTTGGCTAATGATGGAACTTATAAAATTATAGGATCAGCTGGAAATAATGTAATATTGTTTCTTCATGAAGAAGTATCAGATGTATCTGGATATGAGAAATTATTAACATCTCCAGCAAATGATCCTGAAAATATAGAAACTGTTGGAGTTACTTCTGGAACTAGTCCTATATTAATTGATTCTCATAATCATGTTACTGAACCTGGATATCCAGGACTTACTGAAATACCTGCTGGATTATGGATATTTAAAACTTGGTTAAGAGTTGATTCTGCAGCTGGAACTACTACTGCAACTATAAGAGTTTATAAAAGGACTGATCCTGGTGGAACTGAAACTGAATTATTTAATGTAACAACCGCTGAAATAAATAATACAACGGTTTCTCAATTTGTAATAGAAAGTGTTCAACCTGCTTTTTCATTAAATGCTACTGATAGAATTGTAGTTAAATATTATGCTAGTACTACCAGTGGTGGTACTATAAATGTATTTATGTACTATGAAGGATCGTTACATTATTCTTATATAATAGCTCCTATAGTATCTGAATCTATTTTGGTAAATGATTATACTTGGAAATGGGATTCTGCTAATTCTTATTATAGACCTTATACAACTAAAACTGAAGCTGGAGGAGTATTAAGCCCTGGTAAATTTTATAATGGAACTATAGCAACTAGTTCAACTACTAGATTAAATTATGATGGTAATTTTTATTCAACTAATTTAAATGCTCAAACCCTTACTTCTAGTATTGCTATTGGAACGTCTCCATTGACTGTTACATCGAATACAGTAGTAACTAATTTAAATTCAGATTTATTAGATGGTGAGCATGGTGGTTATTATTCAGATTATGGAAATCTTTCAAGTATTCCAACTTATGATTATTTAAATAGTCCCAATGACGTAGGAGGCGTATTAATTGCTGATCCTTTAAATAGTGGTCTTCCTGGTGATGATTTTAATTATTTTGCTTGGGATGTAACTAATCATTTTTTAGGAATTGGAACAAATGCTCCATTATCAGGATTAGATGTAGAAGGAAGTACTGCTACATTTGGATATCCTAGTGGTAATGCTAGATTTTTACGAACTGCTGGAACACTTAGTTCTGGAGACTTACTAGTTAGTTATGTAGGAAGTAATATATTTAAAATTACAGATACTACTGGAGTACATGGACTGTCTATAAATACTACTACTGGATCTGTAGGAATCGGAACATTTGTCCCAAGTTATTCATTAGATGTTCAAGCTTATTCTGGATCTTCTTATCTACTTAAACTCCAAAATTCTGATTTTTCATCTTCTACTACAGGAAGCGGTTTATTTATAGTTACAGGAGCAACTCTTGGAAATACATATACTTCAATACAGTCCTTTACAGCAGGGGCTTCAGCAGTTGGAAGTCTTGTTTTAAATAAAGATGGAGGTAGTATAGGAATTGGAATTGTTCCTTCAACTCGTAGATTAGAAGTCAACGCTGTGGCGAGTCAAGGCATTGCAGTAAATATTAATGATTCTGTTGCAGCTTTTATATGTAAGAATTTAGGAAGTTCTAATAAGGAATGGTCATTATATCCTGTTGGAAATGATTTTCGTGTAAATGAAGGAGGTGTCGGAGACGTCTTAACATTTAAAGCTGGAGGATATATAGGAATTGGAATAACAACTCCATCTGAAATATTGGATATTGAATCTAGTATTTCTGGAACTAATCTTACCATAAGAAATGCGTGTCTTGGTGCTAGAGGATCTTCTCAAATTAAATTAATTCGTGGAACTGATGGAAAAGACAATGCTGGAGTATTAATGTACACAGCTCCTTCTACATTTAATTGGTATGCTGGATTAGCTTACAATAGTGGAGGTACTACATCTCAATATATAATTAATCCTACTGATACTACTTTAACTAATTCTGTTTTTACTATTACAAATACTGGAAATATAGGCATTGGAACTAGTACTGGCCTTACTAATTCTCATTTAACAATAGCAGCAGGAACAGGAAGTGTTGTACCTATTAAATTAGTAAATGGATCATTTTTACCGTCTCCAGTGGATGGAGCAATAGAATATTCTACAGTTTTAACTTTTACTGATAGCACTCTTACTAGAAGAACTTTTGCTTTTACAGATGCAGTTGGTATTACCAATACAGTAACATGTACTAATACTCCTCATTCTGCAATTGGACTTCTTGATTCATGGACTGGAGCTCTAGCTTCATGTACTGTTCCTACTACAGGTAATTATTTAATATCTTATGGATGTTCTGATCTTGGAGATAGTGGGGTTTATCATGAAGCAGGTATTCAAGTTAATGGTTATACTAGTCCTGATGCTAATTCAATTACAAGAGTATATTTTTATAATGTTTTAATCAGCGGTTCTGTTTCAATGCAGTACCCAAAATCTTTAACTGCTGGAGATGTTGTATATTTTTGTTATCGTAGACAACCAGGAATGGGAGCTGAGAATATAGATTTATATGGAATATATTTAACATTACTTAGAGTTTCTTAATAATTATAACATGGCAGCAACACCTACAGAAATAAATGATTTTAAAGCCACTGTAATGTTTAAACAAGTGGAGATAGCTAATATAATAACTAATGTATTAGCAATAGGAGGAAGATCTGATAATGAAGTTTATTTGATTAAGTTACAAGCTATTAATGAATATTGTAATATTATTATAGATTATTTTAGCGAGGATGATTATGAAAATGATAACTTCTTTACAGTAGATGAGATATTAGAAATAATAGATCATTTTAATGATTTATGTAATAGTGATTATAGTATTAATATTTAAAAATTAAAGATTATGCCAGTAGATCCAATTGGAGAACCTAAACCACCTGCACCAAAAGGTGTAGTGATAGAAGATCCGAGTAAATATAATTTGCTAGTCAGAGTATTAGTGTGGATGTTAAGAAAGTTGATATATTAGAATTTTTTGCAATTATTCTATGTTTACTATTTGTAGTTGTTATCAGTCTATATCATTTATCTTATAATGGATATAAAGGATTAAGTTCTGATCAATGGAATGTTGTATGGGCAATTGCAGAGAATTTTCTAAGTCTAGTTATGTCTATATTACTTAGTATATTTGGTAGTAAGACTATACGTTTAATGTTTTTTTCGTTATTTATTCCTTATTTTATAATAAAATTAATCTATCAATTTAGTGTTTTTAGTCAAGTATATATAGTTTCTAGAGAGTTATGGGAGTATATTTGGAGTTTTGTTTGTGTATTTGTATTGGGTATCGGATTGTTTTATTGTTCAAATATAGTAGTAAGGAGTATAAGAAATGTGGGAGAAAAAATTAGAAAATTTTTTAGAGTCAGAATGGGTAGACAGATTATTTACAGCTGTATTGACAATACTAATAGTTCTAGTAACTCAGAGATTAACAATGACAACTGAAAATGAAATAAGAGGAAGTAACATTATAGAAAGAAACAGAATTAATTCTGAACTTATGCAGAAAGCCTCTATCACATATGTAGATGATACATATGTTAAACTAAAGCTTGAAATATCTCAATTAAGAGAGGAATTAAAAAATTATACAGATAAGACAATGGTTGAAACAAAAAATGATATACATAGTATAAGAAAGTACATAGAATCAAAAAAGTAAATTATGACAGAGGAATTAGATACGAAAGATTATATTAATGAAGATTTACTAGAAGAACTAATACATAAAATACTATCTAGAAATAAATACACTAGAACCGGATATATACATATTCCAATATGGCTAATTGGATTAGCACTTCCATTATTAACAGCGATGATAATAAGTTACGGAACTATTACTTCTAATCAATCAGAAGTAAGAACTGAATTAGCTAGAGGTACTAAAGATATTGAAAATCTTTATAAAATTAAAACTAGTAATGATAAGTCTGATTTAATAATAAAAAGACTAGATGATATCAATGCTAATTTAATAAGAATTGAAAATAAAATAGATAATCACGTGAGTAAAAATAAATAAAATAAATAAATTATGTATACATTTTTTAAAAGAGTCGCTAATAATAATCTGTATGGTAGTGATAAGGTTGAACTAATATTTGAAGATACTAAAGAGAATATAGCTTCAATAACTTATGATAATACCAATGGATTTCAATTTAATGACTCAGTAATAAACAACGATACTATTCAGATGGCATCAGCAGTAACTACCGGAGTTGCTATAACTGGAGCTACTACTAATGGAGTTTATATAACTGGTAGTTCAACTACTGCGTTTAAGACTGCAACTGGAACATTTACTACTGGTATTAATCTTGGTGGTACTTTAACTACTGGAATTAGTATTGGAACGGCTACAACTGGTATTACGTTAACTGGTACTTATACAACTGGTATAAGCGTAGTTGGTGCAACCCATTCTGGTATAACTGTAACATGTGCGTTATTAGCTGCTGGAGATGCTTATTCTGGAGTACGTAGTGTTGTATCTACACTTAATTCTGATAACTCATATGGAGCTGCTGGTTATTTTGAAACAAATACAACTGGAACACAAGCTACTAATTTTGTCTATGGATTAGGATCATGGATAAATATGATCAGTGGAGCAGGGAAAGCAAATGGTTATATTTGTGCTCAAGACAATGGAGTATATTATGATGCTGGTACTTTAACTGGAGCTAGAGTAATATTTGGTTTAAGAATGGAAGTTCCTGTAAGTATGGCTGCTGCAAATAGAGTATGTCCATTTAGTGTAAATACAAACAATGTGGCTATAACGGCTTTGATTGATTGTAATAATTTTGGAGATCTTGGTGCTGCTGTTAGTAAAAATACTACTTCAACATATATGCCTATATTAGTAGATAATGCTGGAGCAATTAGATATGTATTACTATATTCATAATAAATATGAAATTAAATCTTCTAGAACGCATAGTTCTATTGAATATACTACCTCAAGAGAGTAATTTTATCACTTTAAAGATTGTAAATGATCTTAAAAATTCATTGTCTTTTACAGAAGAAGAATATAAGTACTATAATGTAAAGCAAGAAGGTGATAGAATTAATTGGGACTTGACTGGGAATGAGGAAAAAGAAATATCAATTGGTGAAAAAGCAACTGATATTATAGTTGATCAACTTAAAAAGTTAGATGAACAAAAGAAATTAACAATGGACATGTATAGTATATATTCTAAATTTATAGGATAATGAAACTATTACTTAAAAGAGTCTGTCTACCAACATATACTATAGGACATTTATATATAGATGATGTATATTTTTGTGATACTCTTGAAGATCCAAATAGGGATTTAAATAAAGATGGTGTATTTGATAATGGAGAAGTAAAGATTCCTGAAAATACTGCTATACCTTATGGAACATATATTGTAACTATAACGTATAGTGATAAGTTCAAGAGAGATATGCCTCTCTTATTAAATGTACCAAATTTTGAAGGAATTAGAATACATTCAGGAAATACTACTGAAGACACATGGGGATGTATATTAGTTGGAGAGAATAAAGTTAAAGGTAAGGTTATTAATAGCAAAGTTACTTTTGATAAGTTATATCCAATACTAAAAGATGCATTTGATAAAGGAGAGGAAATAACAATTGAAATAGTATAATATGTCAGGATTAGATAGTATAGTTCAACAATTAAAAGATATTAATTTTCTTCAAGGAGAGATATCAGATTTTTTGTTAATTTTATATTTTGCTTTAGTTGTATATAATAGAAATCCAGAATCAGATTTTGCTTATTCTGGAAATACTAAATTTATATATGCTTATTCTTTATTAGATGAAGACATATATCAAGTATCTACTAATGATTTAACTAATTGGTATAACACTGTTTCATTTGAATTTCTATCTAATAGTAATCAGTTGTTAATGGATTTAAATCTTACTGCACAGACTATTAGTGGAACTGATTATTTTGTAGATTATAGTGGAAATGGATATAATGCATTGGCTCTTACTACTACAACATCTCATGATTCAATTGCTTTAAGTACTAATATTAATATTCAGAATGCTTGTAATAGTGCTGGATGTTTTGAACAGTTTTATAATGGGGTTAGTCCAAATGTTAGTAATACTGCTAAGACTGTTTTATTAGTCAATATATCTCAATTATATTTAGATAATTATATATTTAGTAATGTAGATAATAATGTATTTTTAATATATAATACAGAACAAATTAATAATAATTTAAGTTTAATTCTAGATAGAATTAAGGTCAGAGTTAAAAAACTAACTAGTTGGGGAACTGAAGTAGGTGCTCTTGTCACATTAAAATATGGAGAAGATCATATAATAACTGTACCAAATGTTGCAGAATACATGATTGATTATAATATAAGGAGTAATATAGCAAATACTTATGGAACTTTAACTACAACAAGTGGTACTAAATTTAATTATGGAACGTTAGTTAATGATCATTTAATTTGTTTTCCTTATAATTATACTAAACTTATAGATGTTGATTTAGCTAATAAATCTATAGATGAGTATGGAGATTTTTCGTCTCTTGCTGTAGGAAGATTTAATTCAGGATCATTAGTATCTCAAATATTGCTTGATGATGGTAAAGTAATAGGAATACCAAGAAGTTCAACTTATATAGCTACATATGATCCAATAACTAATGATATAGATACTTTTGGGACTATTAGTTCAAGTGCTGGTAGTAATAAATTTATAGGATACTATAAACAGAGTGATAATTTAATTACTTTAATTCCGTCAGATTACAATACAATTATAAATTTTGATGCAGTAAATCAAACAGTAGATACATATGGAAGTTTACAAACTATTGTTAGTAAATATTATAGTTATCAAATAGTTAATTCTGATTTAATTGTATGTATTCCTAGAAATGCAAATGCAGTCTTAAATATTCATCCTATTAGTAAAACTATAGATACTTATGGAACATTTACTGGAACAAACTTATATTATAAATCTATTTTATTATCTTCTGGTAATATCTTAGCAGTTCCTCATTCTGCAACACAACTTTTATTAATTGATCCAGTTGCAAAAACAGCTACTCCTTTTGGAACTTCTTTTGGAGCAACTACATTTAAATATATGACTAATCTTATAGAACTGGATAATGGTCATGTAATTGCTTTTCCTGGATCATCTAATTATATAATAGATATAGATCCTGTGAATCTTACTTATGATTCAGTAATTGATTTAGGAAATACAACTTTTAAATTTTATGAATCAGTAAATTATAATGATTTTGTGTATAGAATCTCTAATAGTCAAATTTTAGCATATCCATATGGAGGATATCAAGTTTTAGATTTTGATCCAGTAGATAGAAAATTATACAAATTTGGGTATTTTTATAAAGCATCTCCTTCAGGATTAAAGTTTGTTCGTACTATGATTAACGATGGAACTAAACGAATGATATATGTTAATTCTACTGATTATACTAAAGTTTTGGACTTGGAATTAAGATAAATTTAAATATATGAAATTAAAATTAAGTAATTACAATAAACCATCTCATCCTTTATTTAAAAGGATTGGAGATATATGTTTAGTTGCTATTCCACTATATAGTTCAATATTAACTACTTTACCGATTAATGATAATAGTAAATTATGGATACTTGCAGGATTATCATCTGCATTAGCAACAGTAAAGATAATAACTAAATTTACATTAGATCCTAATTATAAAGAAAATGTGGTGGAAAATACTACTGAAGTGGTTAAAGACCCTTCTAAACAGTAAGATATTCTTATATGCAGTAATTGCTGGATGTATATATTTATGGATGATAGATAGGAAAAACTTATCTGCTAATGTAGATAGATTAAAACAGAATCAAGATGCATTGTTAGCTAATCAAAGTGAGCAGATAGATTTGACTAAAAGAGAATTTCAGAAGTACTATCATTATGAAGATTCTATAGCTCAAAAGATAGGTATTAAACCTAATCAAGTTCAAAACGTAATAGTTAATAACTATCATTATAAAGATACTAGTATAGTTCAATTTCCAATGACTCATAGTGGAGATACTATGAAATTTATTAAACCAGTAGGGTGTTGGAAAGTAGAAGGATATGTACTTAAAGATAGTATAACATTTACTAAAAGAAAGTTTGATGATGTGTTTCATACTTTCTTGTATAATAAGAAAAGAGATATAAAGGTATCATTTAAAAAGAATATTAATTTCGATCATAGTTTTCTATTTATCAAATGGAATAATCTAACAGTTGATGCTAAAACATATTCTGAATGTAAAAATGATACTATACAAGTAGAAAAAAATTTAAAAATAGATAATTAAATGGCTCAATTAATAATAAATGAAGGTATTTATCCTTTATTCAATGGACAGAGACCTGTAAATCCAGATCCTACTTCTAATAATACATGGGATAGAATTAATCATAATTTTAATGAATTGTATGTAATAAAGTCTCAATCTACAGGATCTCTCACAGATAGTACTCCTACAAAGGCTGAGATTACAGCAGTTATTGGTTTAACTCCTATTACAGCAGGAGCTGGTTATCAGTGTACTATTATAGATAATACTGGATCAGATTTGCTATACAGAGTTGAAAGTGATGGAACAGACTGGTGGTATACTGTAATGACAAAAGCAACTTAATAATTAATAGATAATGGCAATAGAATTTGTATCAATAGATACTATAGTACACGATTTATTATATATAATCAGAAGTGGTAAAGTATCTCAAAGTGAAACTATTTCAGATAATCAAGTAGAAGCTTGGTTACATCAGTATAGGGCTTTATTAATCAAACAAGATCTTGATAAGAATAAAGTTGTTAATCCAGATTATGTTCAAGAGATACAATGTGCTAAACTTATAGTTGTAGATAAAGCTGATGATTCAACTATATCTACTGGACGATCTTTATTGAGAACTGAACTAGCTATTCCTAAAACTATTGATTTAAATTTTAGATCTGGCTTTACGTATATAGGGACTTTAGATGGAAAGGAAATAGATTTTGTTCCTCAATCTAGAGTTAGATGGCAGAAAGAGAAGTACTATACATCAAAATCTCCATTAGCATATTTAAAGAATAGGCATATATATGTTGATAATGATCATGTTATAGAATGGTTATGTATAAGAGGTATATTTGAACAACCTCAAGAAGTAGCTAATTTTGTTAATCCTTATACTAATCTTCCAGAATTTGGATTAGATAGTAAGTATCCTATTCCTATTAATATGCTTCCAACACTAAAAGAAATGATATTGAAGAAAGAGTTAGGAATAATGGTTAATGCTCCTTCTGATAGTAAAAATGATGCTTCTAGTACTACTACACCAAATGAGAGGAAAGAATAAAGTTACAGGATGTTATACTCTTAGACAGATATATAATGAGTATATACAGGATAAAATTCCTGGAGATCCGTATTATGTATCATTTAAAGAGTATTATAATATATGTGCAGATTATCATAAATGGATTATTAGTCAAATAATAGATAAATCAAAGATTATCACATTACCATATAGATTAGGTAAACTATATGTAGGTAAGAAGAAACCAGCTATACTTAAAGGATCTCAAAATATTCAACGTAAATATCCATTACATAGTACTAGTATAGATTGGAAAGAAAGTAAAAGACTTGGTAAGTGGATACATCATATAAATGATCATACTGGAGGATATAAGTATAGATTCATTTGGTCAAAAATAGATTGTAGAGTAGCTAATAGAGAATTTTATAGATTAGTGTTTACTAGAAGTAATAAAAGATATTTAGCTAAAGTAATTAAAAGTGGAGAACATGATTACTTGGAGATTTAAAATAATAAAATAGTATGATATATAATTTAGTTTCGGTTAAAAAAGTTATAGCAAAAGTATTTGCAGACCTTGACTTAGATGAACAACCTCATAGAATTAGTGATATGATAGAATGGGCTGGAGAAGCTTTTAAGAAAATAGGAGCATTTCCTGCACTGATAACTAGAGTTACTGGAAAAGAGGATCTTCCTTTATTGCTTTTGAGTAATTATCAAGCTAAGCTTCCTGCTGATCTTAATACTATTAATCAAGTAGCTTATTCTGTTAAACAATTAGGTCCATTTTATCCTATGAGATATGCTACTGGAAGTTATTCTTCTAATCATGTTGTTAAAGGAACAGCAGCAGTAACTACTCAGAATACTCCAGATAGTGAAAAAGATACTATGTTTTCTTTAGACTATTCATATATTATAGTTGGTGGATATATAAAGACTAATATTAAAGATGGATATTTACTTATATCATATCAAGCTGTTCCTACAGATGCTGATAAATATCCATTAATTCCAGATGATGAATCATTCTTTGAAGCTATATATTGGTATATTAATATGAAATTAACTTATCCAGAATGGAAGGCTGGACGTATTAGAGATGCTGTATATTATGATGCTAAATCATCTTGGAATTATTATCGTAAACAAGCATATGCTAATGCGATGATGCCTAATCCAGATCAACTTGAATCTATTAAGAATACTTGGCTTAGACTTATTCCTGAAATTAATGCACATGATACATTCTATTCTACATTAGGAGAACAAGAAACTGTATATAATAATGATATGACTCCTACTGTTTTATTCCCATTTACTGAAACTAGTATTAATCCATCATAATGGCAAATAATAGATATCAAGCTACAAATACTTTCTCTGGAGGTATGAATTCTGATGCTGATAAATCATTAGTAGGAAAGAACCAATATCTATATGCAGAGAATTTTAGATTATTTGGTGATTCTGCAAACTCTATAGGATCACTAGAAAATGTTATTGGAAATACTGAACTAACTACATTAAATTCTTATATTCCATCTGGATACTATATTTGTGGAAGTGGTAATATTAGAGATGATTTATATTTATGTGTTACACAGAATACCTCTGCAGGACAAACTGGATATAGTAAAGTATTAAAAGTAGTATTTAATTCTACTGGAACTGCTGTATCTTCTGTAACTACTGTATATAATGATCAATTTTCAATTGATGGTTCTAGACTAAAATGGAATAATCTTCCAGCTTATAGAGTTAAAATAGTAGGAAGATATGAATCAGCAACTATACAAAAATTATATTTTGTTGATGGATATAATCCAGTTAGAAGTATGAATGTAGTTAGTGTATCTTCTACTTCTCCAGTGAATAAATTTGATCTAATTCCTAATTTTAACATTAGTGCTCCAGCATTTTCATCATTTGGAACTGGAGTATTAACTTCTGGAAGGATTCAATATGCTTATCAAATGTATGATTTAAATGGAGCAGAAACATTATTTTCTCCTACATCTAGTCTTATATCTATAAGTACTTTTTCTGGACAAACTGGAAGTAATAAAACATTTAAAGGATCTGATGTAGATATAAATACAAATAAAGGAATTAGAATATCTATATTACCTCCATCTGGATTTAGTAGAATAAGAGTAGTATCAATTAAATATAGATCTCTTAATTCAGTTCCAGTTATAAGTATAATAGCAGATCAAAATATTAGTACTACTCCTTCAACTACATATTTTTATGATACTGGAGTATCAAATCTTGGATCATATACATATGAAGAATTTGCAGTAGTTGGTAGAGGAGTATTTATTGGTAGTGAAATAGAAGAAAAGAATAACTATTTATTTGTTGGAAATACAGTAGATGAGAGTTGGGATGTAGATTTCGATGCTAGAGCATATAGATTTGTTAGTTCTACTGCTACCGGAACTCTAACTTCTGGACATGCTGCTATATTTGATAGTGGAACTTGGGGAGCAAATAACTGGTATAATATATATAATAACTATAAAATAGGTGGAACTACAGAAGTTCCTGATACATATGACTGTCTTAATCCTTATAATGATATTAGTCTAGATACTCAACAAAGAAGAGATAATTCTCCAGGATATGTACATTTATATAATTTTAAGTATAAAGTAGATGGTACTACTTTAGGAGGTTCTGGTAAGTATGTAAGTTATACATTTAGACAAGATCATGAGATTCCTATAAGTGATACTGGTACTAATTATGGAGAAGACTTCTGTTATAATACTGATTATAGTAATGCTACTGTAGAAGTTACGTATACTGGATATCAAAGAGATGAAATATATAGATTTGGATTAATATTCTATGATGAAAAAGGACGTCAATCTACTGTTAAATGGATTGGTGATATAAGAATGCCATATTATGGGGATGCTTATTCCCCAGATGAAGAATATGAAATAGGTCCTTCTAACTGGGCTCCAAGTTTTGTATCTGGTACTACAATCTATGCTAGACCATTAGGAATAATATTTACTGTAGATACTACAACTGCTTATTCTCAAGGTGCCAGATATTTTAAAATAGTTAGAGCAGAAAGAAAAGTTGGAGATAGAAATATATTAGCTCAAGGATTAACTCCTACTACTATATTATATAATGATGGTAGTGGATTAAGTTATAGAGGATTTGTTATACCATATACTGGAACTACTACAGTTGGAGGAATAACTAAACAACCTACAGTATTAGAATTTATATCTCCTGAGATTAATTTTAATAAGAATCTAGAAGTTAATACTAGTAGTGATACTATAGAATATATAGGATATGGTACTAATCAATATCAATATGATAACTTTTCTAAATCTAGTGTGACTGTAGGAACGTTACCATCTGGTACTAATTATTCTCATACTATGAAGTATGGAGGTCTTACAACTGCAGTTTCTTCAGCGAGATACACTAAGATAACTCCTTTAACTTCTGGATTGATATTTGGAGTACCAACAAAAACTGTAAATTATACATATTTAGATGGAGTTAATTTAACTGGAGTAACTTATAAGGTACTAAATGGAGTAGAAACTACAATGACTGGTAGTGGAAGTAGTAGTCATTTTGCTATAGGAGGTACTAAACTAATACTTAAAACTACTAATTCTATATCTAATTTTTCAACATCTAGTTATGCATCTTTCTATTGTAACTATAAAAGAAGTGTATTCAATAGTCAGTATGGAGGTAATACATATGCAGCTAGGCAATTTACTCCATATATAGATTGTGGATTAGTACAAACATGCTATCATCCTGGAACTTTATATCCGTATACATATGTTTTCAATGTATATGGAGGAGATACTTATATAGATATGTTTGATTATTTGAGGAATATAGTAACTGGAGATGTTCCAACTACTAGAAGAACTCAAGTAATTATGTATTTTCCAGTAGAAACTTCTATTAATTTAAGATATAGGGAGGATGATTGTTTTAGTAAAACTGTAGATACTACTAATCATGATAAAGTATTATTACAAGAAATAGCTGGTTCGTATGTATCTATATTAGTTCCTGGAACTAATATAAGTTATACTCAATTAACTGATCTATATAAATATAATTCTGTATATTCTCAACCTAATAATACTCTATCGTATTTTCCAAAATCTAGTTTAATTACAACTGGAGATGTAATACATGATAATAGAGTTATGGTATCAGATCTAAAGATTAATGGAGAAGCTGTTGATAGTTGGACTATATTTAAATTAGATAACTTTCTAGATGTAGATTCAAGATATGGTAAGATAACTACTCTATTACATAAGGATAATTATCTTTATTTCTGGCAACCTAAAGCTTTTGGGGTACTATCAGTAGCTCAGAGATCATTAGTACAAGATAATAATCAAGGACAATTAGTTATAGGTACTGGAGGAATATTAGATAGATATGATTATATATCAACTAGTGAAGGATGTAGTACTAGATTTTCAGTTGTACAAGGATTAAGAGGACTATATTGGTTTGATAATAACAATAGTGGATTCTACAGATATGGAGGAAATGGAGTACAATCATTATCTATAACAAAAGGAATTAATAATCTTACTAAAAAATCTATAACATTAGAAAGAGAGAGTATATCAGGATTTGATAAACTATATAATGAAGTATTATTTAGTCTTCCTACTGCTGAAACTACCCTTGTATTTAATGAAATATTTGATTCATTTAATGCTGTATATACTTTTGATGCTAATTTGTTTATAAAAGCTAATGGAAGTATAAATATATTATCTACTAATAGAGATAGTAAAGATTATTTATATATGCATAATACTGGAGCTAGAACTAATTTCTACGGAAGTGATTATCAACCATTGATTAGATTTATAGTTAATGATCATTATGATAAAACAAAGGTATTTGATGGATTACAATTCCAATCTGTTTCTATAGATTCATCTAATATAAATCAAATTTATGATACATTTGGAGTAATAAGAGTTTATAATGATTGGCAAAACTCAGATACTCAAAACATTTATACGTCTGGTCCGTATAAGAATATTAATAGACCAGAGAGAGAATTCATTTTAAACATTCCTAGAAATATAGTTGATGTAGATCCTACAAGTAATCCTGATATCTTTTCTGTTATTAATTTAGATAGTTCAAAACTATTTAAAGAACGTATGAGAGATAAATATATTATTGTAGAATTATATTATACTACTTCTTCAGAAGATAATTATTCTTTTAGTGTTCCTTATATAACTACTAATTATAGGATATCTAGAAGCCAACAACAAATATAATGAAAAAAAGAATAAGAGTAAAGAGATATCAAACTGGAGGTAATCTCAACTATTTAAATAGTGATCCTCAGTTTACTAATCAGATTCAACCTTTGATACAACAACAGCAACAGGCTGGACAGTATGGAACTCAACCTGGTCAATTTAATCAGTATATGAATAAAGCTGGTAAATTTGGTGGAGCTTTAGGAACTGGATACTATGCTAGTCAGCAACCTAGTAATCTACCAAGTGCTCAGGGAGAACAAGGATATAATACTGCTATGGCAGGAGTATCTCAAGCTGGACCTATTGGAGGGGTTATTGGAGGAGTTAGTGCTATAGGAGATGCTATAGGAAAACCTATTAGAGCTCATGCAGAACGTACAGATGAAAATACTGGAGGTTATGCTAATATAGGACAAGCTAGACGTACAGCAGTTGTTGGAGCTATGTTTAATCCTTTTAAAGCTTTGATGGAACATCCTAACTATAAGAAGTTAGATCAGAAAATGAAGTATAATAAGCAAGTTGGTGATTGGAGTAATTCATTAAATACTAGAGGATCTCAACCTCAGTATAATTATAATCCTACATTTGCTGCAGGAGGAGATTATCCTGGAGTACCAATGAGGATGTATCAAGCTGGAGGAGAATTAGTTGCTCCTAGAGATGAGATGAGGACAGCAGGAAGTTATGGTAGAGTAGCTCGTTATATAAATAGTATTGGTAATATTAATGATCCTAGATTGTATCAGTCTCCAGATAGTATAGGACAATATATGACAGTATTACTTAGACCTAAATTAGAAGATAGAGATAAAGATAAAGGATATGTAAATACTTTATCTCAAGCTTATGTTAATAATTGGAATAAAAAGTTTGGTAAACAATTAGGATATTTTCATGATCCTAATAGACCATCAGTAGGAATAGGATTTGAAAAGGATTCTCCTGAATATAAGAAGTTATTAATTCAGTATGAAAATGAAAATAAGAAACTAAAACCATCTGGGGTTAGAGCTATTGGAGATAGTGCTTCTGCAGGAATTGGAACTAGTCAATATCCATATGGAGGATACCATACTAATTATGGTGGTAATGCTGAATTAGAAGATGATGAAATCTTTCGTACACCTGATGGAGATATGGAAAAAGTAAATGGTAGATCTCACGCTCAAGGTGGAGAGAACTATAATCTTCCACAAAATACTGAAATTCTTGGTAAGAACAAAGCTCCTAATGGAAAGTCTTATAAAGAGAATGGAGATAGATTAATGAGGCAGTTCAATAAGTATACTAAGATATTAGAAGATAAACCTACAGCATTAGCTAAGAATACTGCTAACTTAATGTTAAAGAAAGTTCATGAAAATTATACTGATTTAATGAATCAACAAGAGATGGAAAAATATTATATGACTCCAGAAGAGGAAATGGAATATGCTTGTGGAGGAATTGTACCTCAATTTAAAGGAGGTGGATGGATAAAGAAAGCTGCTGCTTCTATTAAACGTAGAGGTACTAAAGGTAAATGTACTCCTATTACTAAACCTGGATGTACCGGACGTGCCAAGGCACTAGCTAAGACATTTAAGAAAATAGCTAGAAATAGGAAAAAGCATGATGATGGTGGATTAATAAACGAAACTGGATATCTACAAGGCTATCCTTCAGATAATAATCCTATGAATATTATTCCATCTAACTATATTACTACTAATGGGATGTCTAGACCTATATCTGCAATGAGCGATACTGGAGACTATCAAAACTTATATCCTAATACTGGTAATTATGCATTTGGTGGAAACTATGTTATGGAGAAACCATTGATGGCTCAAGGAGGATATACAGATTATGAATATAGACCTTTAGTATATCAAGATGGAGGTGATGTATATCTTAATAAACAACCTAAATATAGAGGATTTATATCTCAACAAGATGCTAATACTGCTAAGGATTTCTTTGGTAATGATGTTAATGATATAATGGAAACTAGACAGGGTACTCCAGGAATGTTACAACCTAGAGGAATTGGACCATCTGGAATGCCTAATCCTATACAAGGTACTATTGGAAAGTATCAATTATCTGGAAGTCAACAGCCTCAATATGGACCAGGACAAGAACATACTAGATTTATAGATCAAGCTCCAGATAAATGGTATAATCAAGCTATTGATACTGCTGGACAATATGCTCCTATTGCTTATAATATGTATCAAGGATTATTTGGTAAACCTGAACATATGAATCCTCAGGATTATTATAATCCTTATGAGAATCAAGTTATGAGTTTAATGAGGAGTAGAAGATATAATGTTGAACCAGAATTAGAAGCTAATAGATTAGCTGCTGCTGATTATTATCAGAATCTTAGACAAGGAGCTCCATCACAAGGACGTTATTTAGCTGGATTACAAGCTGGACAAACTGGTAGACAGAGAGCTGATGCTGAAGCTTATGCTAGAAAGCAGAATATAGATAATCAGTATATTGGAGAAGAAGCTTCTACATTAGGTGGATTTGGTTCACAAAGAGCAGGAATGAATTTTCAAGTTGCAGATATTAATGCTGCTAATAGAGCTGCTCAAAGAAGGTATTTACCAACTGCATTATCTCAATTACAGCAACAAACTCAGATGAACAAGATAATGAGAGAGAAGAAGAGATTAGCAATGAATCAAGCTTTAACAGATGAGGAACGTCAGAGACTTTATATGGAAGCTTTCAAAGGATATAACTTTGCTAAACGAATTAATCCTATAACTGGAGAGGAGATTTAATAATGGCTATTTCAAGATATGACCAACCTGCTCAATCTAATGCTTTAGATACTTTTGTTAATACTTACGTTCCAATTCCTTTTGAAGAAATGATGAAAGTTGGGATGATGAAGAAACAACAAGAGGATCAAGGATTTGAGAATCTAGCTAAAACTTACGAAGATACTCATAATCTTAAATATATATCTGGATCTGAGGATGAAAAATATATCAAACAACATGTATTACCAACTTCAGAAGATATATTTAATAGATATGCTAATCAAGATTTGAGTGATCCTGTTGTTCAACGTAAGATGAGAATGGAATTTAATTCTAAGATTGATAGAAATAGAATTAGAGATATTCAAAGTTCTTATGAAGGATGGCAAAACTATTTAAAAGATAATGCTAAATTAAAGATGGAGGGTAAGGCATCTCCATTTGAAGAAGATCCATCTAGAGGATGGGATAGTAGTAAGCATGGAGTATTTACTAAATCACCTGAAGCTTATAATGATCCTATCAAAGAGATAAGAGAAAATCTATTTGCTCCAGTACATGATAGTACTTTAAAGAGTATTAATCTTGGAGAAGGTAATATAGAAGTAATGAGTGGAGTTAATCAAAAAATGATTGATGATATTACTGTAAAGAATTTACCTAACTACTTACGTAATAATACTGGAAGGAATGCTATCAAAGAGTTTAGAGCTAGTACAGGATTAACTGAAGATCAAGCTAGTGATGCTAAGATATTAGCAATGGCATTTAGAGCTGCTGGAGAACCCTATCTAAGACAGAATCAAAAGATTGAACATATGCAGAGACCTAGACCTGATAAGAATAAAGGTACTAAACCAATGTTTTCTAATGCATCTAATACTCAATCATTAAAGAATACAGATAGAGTTACGATAGGTAAAGAATATATAGGAGTTAATCTTAATGAAGCTGATGATCCAGTTAAGATGATGAAATCTGGACATTATAATGAGAAAGGAAATCTTAAGATTAATGTTCCTAGTACTACTGGTGAAAGTATTAAAGATATTTGGGAGGATATAAAAAAGTCTATTAGTACTGGAAAAATGGATACAGGAACAGAACAAGTAGGTTATGCTGATATATCAAAATTAGCACAAAATTATAATAATCAAAGAACTATAATTAATAGTATTAAAGAATCAAATCCAGAATTAGCAAATTCTTCAGATATCGAAGTAATGGGTGCTTATGCTAAAGCTTATAAAAATGCTGAGAATGTAGATTATAATGTATATTTATATCCTAATGATTCTAAGAATAATGTAGCAAAAGATATGACTGACTTAATAACTAAAGATTTAGGAGGTAGATTGTTATATAGTGCTCAAACTGGAAAACATGCAGGAGAACCAATTAATACTATAGATGATATATTTAAGAAACTAAATGTACCAAAAGCAGATAGAAAAAGATCAAATATATCTGTTAGTGGAGCAGTACCTGCAAAGAATGCTTATAAGGCTAGTATAGCAGCTAGTGATGGTCCACATGATTTCTTAGTATCTACTAATCAAAGAGAACAACACGCTTTCAAACTTGTAGAAGATGCTAATAGATTAGCTAATAATGGAATTCTTGGAGATAAACCATTGGTTTATAAAGATGAAAATGGTAATATTACAGATAAATATACAATTAGAACTCATATAGATATGAATGGTCCTAGGGGTCCAGAATTTGTTTCAGATATAGTTATGGGTAATAAAGCAATGTCGTTGAATGAATTAGAATATAGATCTGCACATTCATTAGAAGTACCAGATAACTCACCAGATAATACACAACCTGAAAATATAACTTATTCAGATGCCGAATAATAAACAACAGGCTCAACAGGAACCTACTCCATCTTGGGCATTACAACGAAATAGACCAACTTATAATACTGTAACAGGAGAATTCTCTCCTGTTAGTTCTTTATTGGATAAAGATGAACATGAAAGAATAAAGAAGATTCCATTTACTGGAGGTAATGCTGCAACTTATTTAGGTGATGCTGGAGAATCTGTTTATGACAAAAATTTAAGTAGACAGAATATAGATCTTAAAGATGAGTTTAGAGGACAGAATCAACCTGCTATGGCGAAGCTTGGTGCTGGATTAGCTAAAGCATTGATTACTACTGGGACTACTGCAGCTGATGGAATAATTGGTACAGCTGTAGGATTAGGTAATATGGCTGTTGAACAGAAAGGATCTGCATTTTGGGATAATCCATTTACTAATTGGATGAATGATATTAACAATAGTGCAGAAAAATGGTTTCCAAGTTATTATACAGAACAAGAAAAGAATGCTTCATTCATAGGACAATTAGGTTATGCTAACTTTTGGGGTGATAAATTTCTAAAGAATTTAGGATTTGTTGCTGGTATGGTTCTAGATGGAGTTATTACTGGTGGTGCTTCAATGGAAGCTTTAGGTGGTAAAGCTATTGCAGCTAAGTTACCAGAGGCTATAGCAAATGCTGCTTTAAAAGGATCTGAAGCTTTAGCTACTGCTAGTAAAGCTGGTGATATGATAGGATTAACTTCAGAGATAATAAATAATGCTAAACAATTAAATAGAATTAACAAGATATCTCAAGGAGTTAGTAGCATATTATCTGCTCAAGGTATGTCTAGATTTATGGCTTTAGATGATGCTAATAGATTCTATACTGAAAATTATCAGAAGTTACAACAGCAAATGCAAGATGGTAAGATAGGATTAGAAGATTATAATCTTAAAATGGCATCATTAAAGAAAGCTTCTGAAGGATATGGTAATGCTGACTTCTTAGCTAATGTAGTTGTATTAGGATTATCTAGTGGAATACAGTTTAAGAATTTATTTACTAAAGGATTTACTCCATCAGAAACTATTGCTAAAGGAATTGTTGGATCTGTAGAAGCTGGATATACTTATGAACGTCCAGTTATTCAACATGCTGCTAAAATTGCTAAGAATATATTAGCAGAGTCTGGAATGTTTCAAGAACAATATGCTGCTTCAGTAGCTACTAGTGATTTTTATCAAAAGAAATTTGATGGAAAGAAACAAGATAAGATTGATGATATTTATCATTCTATTTATAAAGGGTTAGTTGATGCTTATGGAAGTAGAGAAGGATGGAATCAAGGACTACTTGGATCAGTTATAGGATTAATTGGCGTACCTACTATTTCTAGTAAAGGATTAGATTGGGGTGGAGGTATTAGAGGAGATATTAAAGAGGTTAGAGAACAAAACGCAGCTAATCAAGAAGCTGCTAGACGTCTTAATGAAGTTCTTAAATCTGATGATTTTAAGAATAATTATCAATCATTAATTAGAAATTTATCATTAGAAGATGAAAAGAATGAAGCTGCAGCTAAGGGAGATAAGTTTGAAGTTCTTAATAAACAACATGATCAATTTATAAATGATGCTTTACAATTCATTAGGGCTGGAAGATATGAAGACTTTCAAAATAATATTAAATTTATAAGAAATTCTAATGCTGAAGAAGTTAAACAGTTATTTAAAACTAAGACAAATGAAGATGTTACTAGAGAACTGTATGGATTAAAACCTAAAGCTTTAGAAGGACATGTGTTTGAGAAATATACAGCAGATGAGATAACTGATAAACTTAATGAGAATGCTAATAAGATGCTTTCAAATGCTAAGACTATAAAAGATTTATATGACGCATATTCTGTAAAGTATCCTGGAATATCTGAAGATGCTAAAGAGTTATTAATATATACTGCATCTAAGCTAGAAGATATAAATGAACGTCTTAATGATATTAATAAAGAATCTATTAATAAATTTGGATTAGATATTAACAATTATATCAAACTTAAGAAAGACGGAAATATAGATTTATCTTCTGTAGCAGAAGGTATGGAAGAGTATCAAAAGCATTATGATCAAGTAATAAAAGAACAAGAATTATCTGGTAGGTTTAATCCTGTAGATGTTGAAAACTTTGAAAGAAATTTTCAAGACTTTCCAAAATTAATTATTACTAAAGCAGATTTTATAGATTTATATAGACAGAATATAACTGCTAAAGGGCCAGAGAAAGTACAAGAGACTATTAACAAAGCAGATGAAGAAAGAAAGACTGTAGAAGGAACTGCTGTAATTGAACCTATGCCTGATGATTTAGTCACTTATACTAATACTGATGGAGAAACTAATGTATATAAAATTAATCAAATTGATGAGAATGATAATGTAACTTTAACTCCTACTGATACTGAAGGTGTACCAACTGGTGAGGCAGATATAATAGTTACTAAGAATGATATCAAATTATATCAAAAAGAAGGAAAAGGTAAAGAAGAATTAAGTAAAACTGAACCTGTAAATGAAAGTGAAACTACAACGGTTCCAAATAAAGAATTCTATCCTGAACATGGTAGAGGTCTTAGAGATGCATCTGTATCTATATCACATTCTCATTGGGATGGAAAGTTAGGTAAGACAGTAATTAGAAATGAAGATTTTGATAAGTATATATCTTCACCAAAGAATGATATAACTAAAGATAAAGTTCAGTTTCGTATTGATACTGGTACTGAAGATGAATATAAAAGTAGTTTATGGAGACTTCATAAGAAGATTAAAGCTAAGTTAGACAAAGGAGAAACGTTTACTGAGAAGGAAATTAGTGATATAGTTAATTCTAGAAGAACTACTGAAGATAGAGATGAATATAATTCTATAGTTGATACATTACCAATTAAAATAGATTATATTACTAAAGATGGTGAAGTATTTGATAAAGGATTGTATTATCATGATAGTAATTTTATTCATCAGAATAAAGCTGGTGAATGGAATATCAGAATTCCTAGAGAGTATAAAACTCCAGAAGCAATTAAAGACTATGTACAATCAGAAAGAGAAAAAGTAAGACAGAATAGAAAAGTTTTACTAACTGCAATCTTATCTGGAAAAGATGTTATTCTTCATAATATTAAAAGAATAAGTTCTATTCCAAACAATACTGGAAAGAATAGAAATATTGATGAGGTATTAAGAGAAATAGATCCTGATATAAATACTAATACTATTGGATTAGGAATAGCTATTGGTAAAGGAAAAGAGAAAGGTATAATATGGACTGGGCATGGTAAAGATAATTTAAAAGGTACTGGAAGCCCTGGTCATGTATTCTTTCAAACTAATTTAACTAGTGATGGAGAACCAGAAACTATTAAAGCTAATATATCTAAGTTATCTCAAGAACATGCTAATATATTATGGGATGCTATAGTTACTAGATCTCGTAAAGGTAGTGGAGGTAATCAAGCTATACTACCAAATGAAGATGTACAAGGTCTTACAGTAGGAAATGTAATAAACTTATTAACTGCTTTTGGTAGAGGTACTGATATTAATCATCCAGATAATGTTGGAAAGAGTCATCTTAAAGATAAACAATTATTTATAGATAATAAACTTAATTTACATTATGGAGATAATATAGTAGATCTACATGATGTACTTAAAGGAACTATAGATAGAAATAAGGCTAGAGATAAGTTTGTTAATTGGGCTGTTAATAATAAGAATTATAATGTTGCTAAAGAAATTCCAGAGTTAGGAATAGAACTTAATGAACCTATGACTAGAAAATTTAAGTTAGGCTCATGGGTTAGTGATGGAACAGATACATATTCTGGTAGTCTAATTAAGAATGGATTTGTTCAAACTGATGTAGCTGAATTTGAAAAGTCTGGGTCGTTATTCCATGCTCCAGTTACTATGGTTGATTTAAATGAATCAGGATTAGAAATTAAACCTACTCAACCAATTGTAAATAAAGCTAAGAGAGATGCTAAATTAGTTGACACTCAAGCTACTAAACCATCTAATAAACCTAAGAATACTGGAACTAAAAAGATTGAAGCTTCAGAGAAACTTGATATTAAACCTAATGATTTAGAAAAGATTAGATCTTTACCAGTTGGAACTGATATATATATTACTATACAAGGAACTGCTGGGGAAGGATCAGAAGTTAGAAAAACAGAAGTTCCAAAGTTATTTGTATCGGTAGTAGATAATAAAGGTAAAAAAGGATTTCAAATTCAGAATCCTAGAGCTAGAACTTATTTTGATATCTCTACGGCTGAATATATGGATGATCCAAATAAGATATTAGAAGTTGGAGATGAATCAGTTAAACAATTATCTTCATTAATATCTCAATATAGTAAAGAGGGATTTGATGTTAATATAGATACTTCAAAAGCTATTAAGAAACCTATAGCTAAAGTTGAATCTAAAGTTGAAGAAGCTTATGAAGAAGCTAAAGAAAAATATGGAGAAGTATTAACTAAATTAGCAGAAGAAACTCCTCCTACTGAAGAAGAACCAATTGATATTAAATTTACTGGAGATCCATTAAATGATGTAGAAACTGATCCTGAAGGAGCTCCATTTAAAATGGTTTATGATGAATCTCGTAAATATAAACCAGCTGAAATAGAAAAAGAAGTTAAATGGTTTCACGATAAGCTTGGTAAAGATATTCCAATTGAATTAAGAGAAGGATTAATTGATGTAGCTAAAGTTGGAGGTAAGAAAGCATTTGGACAATTAACTAGAGATGGAATTACTTTATCCAAAATAGCAGAAGAAGGGACTGTATATCATGAAGCATTTCATAGAGTATCCTTACTATATTTAGATCCTATTCAACGTGAAGAGATTTATAAAGAAGCTAGAAGTAAATATCCTGAACTTAGTAAATCTTCTACTGATAGAAGAGTAGAAGAAAACTTAGCTGAGAAGTTTAAAGATTATATTCAAGATAAAGAGAAGAATCCTGATCATACTTTATTAGGTAAGATTGGAGAATTCTTTCAAAATTTATGGAATTTAGTTAAACAAATATTTACTGGACCAACTAGATTAACTAGTTTAGATATAGATAAACTATTTAGTTCTATTCAATCTGGTAAATTTAAATCTTATAAACCGTTACAAGAGAACTTAGATAGATTAGGATTTGGTACATATGAATTAGAATATAAAGATAGACAGCTAGATAATGTTATCAACTTTAAAATGATGAAGTCCTTAATTAGAGGATTATCTAGTATGATAATGGAGCCTGTTAGTTATAAACTATTTAAAGATGAAGCTAGAACTAAGTATTCTAGTATTGATGTAAAAGATTCTTTATCAGCTATTAACTTTGGTGATCTAAGGAAGAAGATTGAGAAATTAAGAGATGATTATGATAAACATAATAATAGAAACAAGCAGGTAATAGACATAATTGAGAAAGGGCAACTAACCCCTGAATTAAGCTCACAGTTGAAAGCAGAGTATGGAGTGGACAATACTACCAGAGTTGCTACAAATGCTCACCTTGGGCTTGAAAAGGGCCTTAGACTGGCTTCTTTATATCAGGAGGTACTAGACAACTATGACACTATCTTTAAAGATGAAATTCAGAATTATATCTATAACGAACTAGGAGTTAAAAGAATTGATAATGGTGATGAAGACGAAAGAGTAACTAATGCTGAGACAGCAGCACATGATACAGAGGCATATGAAAGGTCTGCTAAGGACAGTATTTCTAATGCTATTAAGTTTATGTTGCATGGGTTACATGCATCTGGAGATAAGAATCCTGATACTGGATTATGGGAGTTTGTACCATTTGATGAAATATGGAGTAGATTATCTAATGATTTACATAATAAGACTACCATAGAAGATATGATTAAGAAGCTTGATTCTTCAAATTATTTTCCATATGAACAATTAGCTAAGAAACTAAAAGCTGGTAGTGAGTTATTAAGAACTCAATTCTATACATCTCTTAGAGGACATAGATATAATTTTATTAATGCTATGTTTAAAGAAGCTGCTGGTAGAAAGAAGGGAGAGTTACCAAACTTTTCAATGTATTTTACAGATGCAGATATTGAAAATTCTGCTAAGAATGCAGTTAGACTTTGGGGTGATGTATTTGCTATATCTGATTTAGTATCAGAAGGAGCAGTTAATACTAAGAAATTAGAGAAGATAATTAAAGACTTTGATAATATTATTGAAGATTATAGAGAGGCTACTAATACTAAAGCTTTAATAAATACTGAAGATTATAAAGATAGATTAGTATCTATTCTTAAAGATATTCATATAGATGTAGATAATAAGACTATTGATAATCTATTAGGTGATATTATAGATAGTGGTAAAGCTGGTACTGAAGAATTGGCATTAGGACAATTAATAGAAGATAGATTATTTAATGGGTTATTTTCTACTAATAGTACTCTTTATAAATATGCTACTGGAGCTGATGTTAAATCTAGAGTTACATTAGAACCTAAGACATTATTTAGAAATGAGTCTATAGTTACTGATTTATCTAGAGCATTTGCTAAAACTAACTATGAAAATATTTCAGATAATATTTCTGGAGCAGATGGAGGTAATAAACATGTATTTTCTAAGAATAGTTTAACTACAGATGTAATTCATTATTTAAAAACTGATGATGAATATTTAGATAAACTATTATCAGATGTATCTTCTAAATATTCACATTATCTTAATCAAATAAAAAATAATCCTAGAGTTAGAAATAGACTTAAAGTTGGAACATTTAATGCTTTGATTAAAGATAATAGTTCTGATTCTGGTAGAGATTATCTAGATATATCTCCTACTGAAGATTTCTTATATAAACTCAATGCTACTAGATTTGGAACTGGGAATATGATTCTTCCAACAATTGCTGGTAGAAAAACTTATTATACTTTAAATGGATTTGATAGAATAGAACTTAAGTATCAGAAATTACCTTCTGGAGAACTTGTTATTCCAGATGATATAATTGATATATTTTATAAGTATGCTCAAGGAGAAGCTAATAAGATAGAGAAAGCTTGGCAGACTCTTAAGAAGTATAGTAAACTAGATGAAAAAGGTAACGTTATAAAAGGTACTACAGATTTTAAAAATCTTGTTGATAACTATCATTATGTTAAAGAAGGGAAGGTTAATAATATAGATAAAGGACAGGCATATAAGTATCAACATATGTTTGAATCTTTTAATGAAAAAGGATTTGATATAAAGAATGAAGCAGATGTAAGAGATAGAATTAGAAAGATATTACAGAGTGATATAGATGCTACCATTGAATATGCTAAAGATAATGATATAATAACTTCTACAACTAAAGATAAAAAGGAATTATTAGCTCCTAAGCTTCTTGATAGAGATATGGTATCTGAATTAGCTAATAAGAGTTATGGAGGAGATATAGATGCAGCTACCAGGTCAATATTAGCTGATTATACTGTTAATACTAAGATATCATCTATTGAGACTATGATGATGTTTATGGGTGATATATCTTTCTATTTTGATAAAAAGACTGAAGATCCAGCAGTTGATTATGCAAAACGTTTAGCTGTATTAATTTCTACTGGAACTAATTATAGAGAGACTATACCAGTTGATTTTGAAAATCCTACATATGGAGTTATTACATTAACTGAACAAAAATTAAATAGTAAATATCTAGATCTTATCACAGATAAGTATAGGGAAATGTTACTTAAAAAGTATAATAAAGAACAAGCAGAAGAAATATTATCAAAACATCTTAAAGCATATGAAGATATTCAACCAACTGATGCTATGGTACTTATTTCTCCTAATATGTATAAAGGAGAATCGCTTCGTTTAGGTGAATGGGGTGATAAAGAAGAAGCTGCTTTTAATATACTTAATTCTGATAAAGAATTGTCTCCAGAAGAAGAAGCTATAGCATTAGGAATATCTGAGAAACCATTAAAAGATGTATATTTTGAGAGAGTTAGTTATGATATAGATAATGATAATAAACTTCTAATTCCTACTTTTGATAAGATGGCTAAATTTACATTAAATAGACGTCTTGTAAAAGGAACTTATTTTGAAGACTTATTAGATAGAATGGAAGCTGTTGGTAAGTACGAAGGTCTTGAGAAAGTATGTGAAGCTAAATTTACTACTGCAGTTAAAGTTGGAAATAGACAATCAACTGAATACTTTAAGAATCCTAATACTAATGAACAATCAGTTACTGATTTAACAAATGTTCCAATACGTCAACAAAGTTTTAAATTCTTACGTCGTCAGGTTAATACGGATCCTCATGAAGAACAAAAAGTTCTCTATGGAACTCAAGCTAAGAAGGTTACACTGCTTAATATATCAAATGATAATGATTATAATTTAGGTGGTAAATCTACAAAAGGGTTAGACATAAAGAGAAATATTACAAAATCTTTAACTACATTATCAGATAAAGAAACTAATAGACTTCTCGATAAACTTGGTGCAGATTTGAAGACTGGTAAGATGGATTCTGATCTATTCTACAATACATTATTAGCTGATGCTAAGACAGCTGGTATGTCATATCCAGTTCAAGAAGCATTACGTAGACATATTCCAATAGATTTACTTCCTGAAAAGAAATGGATATTGCAGAGATTTAGCGCAATGGCTAATAAACATGGAATAGATGTCCATTTTCCTGGACAACAGTTAATATTAATGTCTGGATATGGATTAGGATTAAAATCAATTCCTGATGAAACTAATAATTTAAGATTCTTATTTGATGAGAAAGGTAAACTTTCAGGATCTGAAGTAAAATTACCAGTTCATGTATTTAAAGATGTTATTCCTAACTATGAGAATATGAGTTGGGAACAAAAAGTTGAATGGTTAAAAAAGAATCCTAATATGTTGGAAGGAATTGTATCTTATATTCCTAACCAAGGACAGAACCATAATATGGTTGTTAAGGTAAAAGAGTTTCTACCTGAACAAATGGCAGATGTTATTATATTCCCTAATGAACTTACAACTTTAACTGGAAAAGACTTTGACGTAGATAAAGGATTCTTTGCTAGATACAATTATAAAACTAACAAAGATGGTAAAGTATCTAAAGTTCCATTTATGACAGATGATAATTCTACTCCTGATCAAAGATACGATAAGTTATTGAATGAAGAATTCTATAATAATAGGTACATATTTACTAAGGAATTCTATAGAGATTTACAAGAAGCTAGAGATAACTTATATGGATCATTAGATTATAAGAATAAACTCTTAGGAGATGATAAAGTTAAGTTAGAAACTTTATTTGACTTAAGAAAGGAATTGTCTAAGAGATTTGATGAAGCATCTGAAAATGAAAAAGCATTCTATCATAAACAACTTTTAACTCTTGATAGTAGAATTGATGATGTACTATACTATAATGATCTTATTAAAGAAAATGATGGATTACTAAAAGATTATAAGAGTGTTATAGAAGAAGCTTTAGTTAAGAATAATATATTACCTTCTAGAGATGAATTTAAGAAACAACATGCTGAAGGAAAATTAGATTACTTTAAACAGAATACTAAACAAGCTATTCAAAATTATTATTTAGATAATGTTAAATCTGTATTACTTAATGATAATCATTTCTTATCTACTAGCGCTCCTCTCGGAGCTGTTACAGGACGACTAAAGAAGTTAGAAGAGAAAGTAACTAAAGCAGAAGAAGCTGGTAAAAAGAGATCTAGAGATTTTACTGGACCAGTTGCTCAAGCAAATTTAAAATATCAATTTGGTAGTGGTGGACAAGGAAAAGCTGTTTTCTCTTTAAGTAATTCTCATCATGCTATGACTCAATATGCTGATGTATCTTTTAGAAAGGATATAGGAGTTGGAGTTAAAAATGATGATGGAACGTATAAGAATAGTTTACATGAACAATATGGTAATGTTGAAAGAGACGGAGAAAGAGTATTAATATCTGACTGGGGATCAGCTTTAATTGATGCTCACGTTGATATAGAAAAAGATCCATTTATCATTAAACTTAATGTAGTTAAGCCTACTTATAATGTAACTTCATTATTAATTAGAACTGGAGTTGGAGAGAAGACATTTGAATTCTTATCTCAACCAATTCTTAAAGATTTCTCTAAAGCGTCTATTAATGATGATAGTGAAATTACTACAGAACAAGATAAACCTATAGCTGTAGTTAGAAATAAATGGAATGATTTATATGAAAAATCTCTTAAATCTGAATTTAAAGATGTACAAGAGTCTCGTAGAGAAGATGTTAAGATTAGAACTGAACTTGCTGAATACAAACCATTAGATGAAGATTTATTAAAGTTATTACAAACTCCTGTTAGAGATTCTAGATGGTATTTTAAACAAATTAAAATATTAGATTTATTTAATACTTTAGATAAAGGACCAGCTAAAGAACTAAATAGATTAGTAATGGCTTCTAGAGTTGATACTAAGAAGTATGGTAATAATATGACTGAAATAAAGATGTATTTAGATGCTGTCAGAGACTTACATAAAGAAAATATCTTTACTAATCTTGATAAGTTATTACCATATGATTCAGATACAAATACTGCTAAGGATGTAGAAGATGGAACATTCAACTCTGCATACTTACGTAATGGTCCTCTTCTTGTAAGTAAGTTAATGTCAGATAGAACTATAACTGCTACTCCTACATTCAATAGTATTATAGATAGACTTGTAACTCTTACTAAAAGTAAATACGCTAGGAATAAAGAAGGATTATTAAATCATATGGCAGATGAAGTTAGTGCTGCATATATGTCTAGGTTCTTTACTGATAAGAATTTATTAAACTTAAATAGTAAGAAAGTTGGTTCTATAATGGATAGAGTTACTAAGTTCTTAGAAACTGTTAACACTAATCCTAATTATAAAGATAAATTAAAAGATAACATTTTAATACAATCTCTTATTAAAGGTAGAGATAGTATGGATGGAATGACATTCTTTGGAATTCCAACTATAAAATCAAATGATAATTTTACTAAAGATGATTTAATGTTTGCTTGGCAAGACTTATTACAAAGTGATGATGTAACTTTAAGAAACTTTGGTAAAGAGTTATTCGTATATTCATTTTATACATCAGGATTAAAGAGAGGATTATTTTCAATATTTCATTATGTTCCACCAGCATTATTAGATGAATTAGATATTAATTACGTTGATCCAGAAACTAATGAAAAGAAATCCACTATATTAAGTTATTCAGATTATACTGATGGATTACTAGCACAGGATGTAATGAGTAATACTATATATGAAGGAATAGATAAAGAAGTATTTAAAAATAATTGGCATAATCCTAAATATGTACCTCAATTAAATCCAATTGATGTTCAGAATATAATTCCTAGAAAATCTGGAGATCCTGCTGTTGTTACAATATATGGTAGATATACTATTCCTAAGTTACGAATAGGTAATAATATATATGATCAACCTATTTTTAAGCCTTATATTAATTATATAGTTGACGAAAAGACTTCACATTTAATGGAATATATTGGATATCATGATATTGATAAAACTCCAGTATATAAAGTTGTTGGTAAGATGGGATATTATAATAAAGGGAGAGTTATTAAGGAATATGGATTAGAAGAATCAACTCTTGAAAGAAATAGAATTAAAGAAATTCCAGATGAAACAATGCTTCCTTTTATAGAGAAAGCTAAGATGTATGAATCATTTATCTATATACCACCAGAAAATAGAGATATAGCTGAGAATAAAAGATCTGAAGAAGAAGTTGAGAATAATGATGCTAAAGATAAAGTTACTCCTACTACTGGAGAAGGAACTACTGTTGAAACAGTAAAACTTAAAATGATCACTCCTGATAAGGAGAAAGAAGATTTGAAAAGAGAGATATCTGAATCTGAGATTTATTCAGATAAACAGAAAGATGAATTACATAAACTAATAGATGACAAAGATGTTAAATCTCCAGAGGATATTAATGATTTGATAAAAATAATTTGTGATAAATATGGATCTCCAAGAGTTAAAATTACTCCAGGAGCTAAGAATAGATTTTCAATTAATGATTAATTATATGTACTAAGATGAAAGATAATAAGAATTACGGAATGGAAATAATAGTAGATCTTCATGATTGTAATATTAAGAGATTTACTAGAAAAAGTCTAGATGAGTTTTTCTTAAAGATATGTGAATTAAGCGATATGACTGCAGTGGGTAAGCCCAAATACTGGCACGAGTTATCTAATATACCACACCTTAAGGGTTACTCAGGAATACAGTTTATAAAGACAAGTAATATACTAATACATACATTAGATATTACAAGAGATGCTTATATAAATTTTTTTAGTTGTAAAGAGTTTGATGTTGATCAAATTCTCAGCTTTATTACAGAACATTTTCAAGCAGGACGAGTATATCATAAACTAATATATAGAGGAGAAAATAGATAATGTATAAGATAGAATCTGGAGTATCTAAAGATAAAATGAGATACTTTATAGAACAAGGAGTGTCGACATGGGGTGATTATTTTATAAAAGATGGAGTTCTAAATTTTCAAATAGTTGAACATAAAAATGATATATATTCAAGACTTACTTTAATACACGAATTAATTGAACAAATGTTATTAGAAGCTAAAGGAGTTAATATAGATGATATTGATAAATTTGACTTTGAATTTGAAAAAGATCCAGAAAGAACATCTAAATATTTTGAATCTGGAGATGATCCTAATTGTCCTTATAAAGCAGAACATGATTATGCAGACTCTGTATTAAAAGAAATGTGTACTAAAATGAATATTAATTTTGAAGATTATATAAATGACGAATTATAAGACTAAAGCAGTTATGGTATATGACTACGGAACATTTGTAGGATTATCAGAAAGACTTGCTAGAGATTTCGGAAAAGTATATTATTACTCTCCTTGGAAATCTTCATTTCCTCAAACTAAGAATTCGTATTTAGGACTAGGGTTAAAGAATGTTGAAAGAGTTAATGAATTTTTTGATTATATTCAAGATGTTGATTTAATAGTATTTCCTGATGTAATGGATGGAGATTTACAATTACATCTTGAATCATTAGGATGTTCTGTATTTGGATGTAGAAAAGGAGAAGAACTAGAATTGAATAGATTAGCTACTAAAAGATTACTAAAGAAGTTAGGATTACCAGTTGGAGAATATGAAGTAGTTAAAGGATTAACTAATCTTAGAAAGTATTTAAAAGAACATAAAAATATATGGGTTAAAGTAGATATATTTAGAGGAGATTTTGAAACTTTCAAGTCAGTTAATTATGATTTTATAGAACCTAGATTATATGAAATTGAGGTTAATTTAGGACCAATTAAAGAATTAGTTAATTTTATATGTGAAGAAGATCTTCCAGATAAAGTAGAATTAGGATTTGATGGATACTGTATTGATGGTAAATATCCTACTAAAACATTATCAGGAATTGAAGTTAAAGATTTAGGGTATATAGGGATATTTAAAGACTATAATAAATTACCTGATCCCATACTAGAGGTTAATGAAAAGCTTTCCCCTATACTAAAAAATTATGGATATAGAGGATTATTTAGTACTGAAGTTAGAATTGGTAAAGATCATAAAGGATACTTGATAGATCCTTGTATGAGAGCTGGCTCACCACCTAATGAAGTGTATCAAGAGATGTATACTAATTTATCAGAGATTATGTATGAAGGTGCTAGAGGCAATATAGTAGATCCAATTGTTGAACATAAATTTGCAGTTGAAGTATTAATACATTCTACTTATGCTGAAACTCATTGGTTATCTGTTCAAGTTCCAGAGAAGTATTACAATAATGTTAAGTTTAGAAATTGTACTAGACTTGATAAAGTACATTACATAATTCCACAGTATATAGGATTACCAGAAATAGGTGCTGTTACAGTTGTAGGAGATAGTATAGAAGCATGTACTGAACAAATTGATAAAATAGCAGATGAAGTTAAAGGATTTTATATTGATATTCCATCTCATGCATTAGATAAAGCTAATGAAGAAATAGATAAGTTGAAAGAATTAGGATATGATTTATTTAAATAATTATGATTAATTGTCCGAATAAGAATACAGATGCATGGAGGTCATTAAACTCTTTAGTTCCAGATTTATCTAATCATATCTGGCATAAATTAGAGGGACAAATCTCTGATAATGGACATCCTATGGAGGATGTAGATAGATTTAATAAGTTATTAGAAGATAATGATAATGATTATAAACAAACTTATTTACAATTTCTTGGAGTAGAAGATGCCAAAATAGATTATCAATTTAGATCTGTTAATAATATAATAAAGAATATTATTAAGATTGATAATTGGTCTAAACAAATTAAGAATCAAAATCAATTATTTGATAAGATACAGAAGGATCTTGGTATACCTAAAGAACAGATTGAACTTATTAAACAATCTGAAGGAAAGGATATTAATGAAAAGTTATTAGATTTCATTAGTAAATATAGTTATACTATTGAAGTTAATACTGCTACAGATAATAAAAAATCTTCAGATGAATTTATCTTTAATGGAGATAACTATGGTTATGAAATAGTTGGTGATGATTATGGCACAGGAGCAGAAGAAACAGTTCCCACAAGAAATGGAATAGAGATTTCTCAGCAAGAATTTGATAAAGCTAAAGCAGAATATAGAAGAGATACCAATACTCCTTCTCAATACTATTCAAATCTAACAGTTCCAGGAGGTACTAACTATACAGAAAATGAAATACGTACACCTGATATTACACCCAGTATTAAAGGACATGCTCAGTTTAGTACAGATCAAGGTATAGGTTGGTTTAGAAGCGATGATAAAAAGAGAGATTTAACTGAAGAACAGATTAAAGAAGAATGGCCTTTAATTGAAGGGAGAAGAGTTTATATAGGTAAAAAATATAAGGATAGTAAAACTCGTCGTATATTAGAAATACAATCTGATTTATTTCAGAAAGGTAGAGATGAAGAGGATTTAACTGAATATAAATATACTCGTTCCGATGAAGGAGAAATTAATTTTGGAGATGAAGATATTTATAGAGCAGAAAGAATGTTTTATGCTGGAAATGAAGAATATGAGAAAGGATTATCAACAAGATTTAGAGAAAAAGATGTAAAGAAAAATCAATTCTTACAGCTTCTAAACAAAGATAACAATTGGGTTACATTCTTTATTAAATCTATTATTCAAGATAGTGCTAAGAAAGGATATGAGAAAGTATTATTTCCTAAAGGTGAAACTGCTGCTAAGGTTGAAGGACATGAAACTTTAGCAAATGAACTTACTAAAATAAATAATGAATTAGAACAACTTCAAAAAATAGATTTATCCGAAAAAGGTATAGTAGAAGGAACTGGAATTAAGAATAAAATTGCTAACTTAGAACAACGTAAATCTGAACTTAAATCTCAAGGTATAGAAAAACTTAAACCTATTGAAGCATTTTATGAAATTAAAGTACAGAATATATTAAAGAAGATAGACCCTAATATTAAAACTATTACAGATGAATTTGGTAATCAATGGTTAGAGTACCAATTAACAGATAAAGATTTAAATAATATAGAATTTCAGAAAGCAAATGGAGAATCTTATATATTTAATAAGAAATTAAACGATCAAATTAAACAGATATTACAAAAATTATATCCAGAAGTTAAATTAAATTATACAACTAATTTAGAAGGAATTAGAGGACAATATCAAGCTGGAAAAATATTAATAAACTCATTATCACAAAATACAGATACTCTTCCTCATGAATATGCTCATCATTATATTAAGATGTTTATTAAAAGTGATATTGTTAAACAAGGAATTAAATTATTTGGATCAGAGGAGAAACTAGTTCAATCTATTGGAGAACAATCCATTAGAGCATTAAAATGGTATCAGAAATTATATGATTGGTTAAAAGGATTATTTAGTTCTAAACAATCATTATTAAATAACTTAACAAATAGTTTCTTAGAATATAATAGATTATTAGATAAATCTGCTATTTCTACCGAAAGAATGTATCAAAAAATTACTAAAGAAGATGTTACTGGAGATACTAAGAAACCATTAAATGATGTATTATCATTACCAGAAGTACCTCTTGAATCTAAATTTACTAAGTTAGATAAGATGTCTGAAATTAAAGAGAAAGCTATAAAACGATTAGAATTTAAGAGAGAACTAAATATAAAAAGAAAAAAACCTAGTTTTGATCCTGAAGCAGAAAAAGTATTTATTGAAGAAATAAAAAAATTAGAAGCATCTCAAGCTATGCTTAGATTTACTAGAAGAGCATCAAAAACTGTAGATGGTATATATTCTCAATGGTTAAAGATAAAAGAAAAAATTAAATTAATAGATGAAGGTAAGCTAAATATAGATAAAAGTGTAGTATTAAATCCTCAAATATTATCTCAATGGGCTGACTATTTATCAGCTTTTGATTCACTTGAAGAATTTAGAAATGCCCTTGTAGCAGATGGGTCATTATATAAGGATGAAGTTCTAAAGAAGATGTTAAATGATACTATTGAAAAAAAGAATGCAATTGAGAAATTATACGATGTAGAGGGATATGATATGATGGCTGGGTTTCTTGAACCTCATAATGATCAGATACGTAAAGATTTTGAAATTCTAGCTAGTAAGAGTTATAAGAAATTAACACCTGAACAGAAATCTCAAATATCAGAAGAAAGATACATTCAAGTTCAAAAAGAACTTAAAGAAACCAAACTTAATGAACAAACTTTTTTAATGTTACGTAATGAATTACAGAAAGCTACAAGTGATATAGGATTAGCTAGACGTTGGGTTGGAAATATTTTGAATTCTTCTAATCCAGTTATTGCAGCAGTTGGACAGATAATATCCTTTGCTGAAATGAAAGTTCATGGTAGGAAGATAGAAATTAGGAATAGAATGATGCCTATTTTAGAGAAACTAGAAAAGTTAAAAAAAGGATATAAAGATATTAGAGATATATATGATCAAATTTTAGAACCTAAAACTAATCGTTTAATAAGTAAATGGGGTAGTGAATTCTTAGATGCTTATGATAAAGTTAAAAATGATGCTAAGCAAAATGATAAGTTAACTGATGATGAAAGAGGTAATATCATTAAGAAATGGCTTGGAGAAAATACTGATTTTGATGGACTTCAATTTCGTAAAGATAAATGGAGTTATATAGATTCTCTTGAAAAGAATGGAGAAATATCTTCTGAAGATGTAAGAGCTTTAGAAGTAAATGAAGCTGATAAATATTGGTCTAAGTCTCCTCATGCATTATTTGAAGATGGAAGAATATCAGAAAATACAGCTAATTTAATAGCAGGATGGCAATCTGAGCATTCATGGGATTATAGAACACTTAAAGATGAGTGGCTTAAGAAAAATCCTCAATGGGATAAATTTCAAGCTTTACGTAAATCTAATCCGAACGATCCCATAGTTGAATTTTATGACTTTATCAAAGAATATGAAGATGAATTTAATTCATATCTTCCAGCTAGTATGAGATTAAGAAATGGACAATTACCAGGAGTAATGAAAACTTCTGATGAAAGATTAAAAGCTGGAGAATCATTTCTTAATATAACTAAAGCTAAATTACAAAGAACTTTTGATTTCGTAGCTACTGATGATATAACTAGAGGTAATGAACCGTTAATCGATGAAAGAGGAAATAAAAGATATTTTATTCCAATGTATTATACTAGCAAGTTGGATGCTAAAGATCAATCATTTGATTTAGCTACAGCATACTTTAAATGGTTTTCAACAGCCGCTGATTATGAATCTAAAAATTCTATCTATCCAGAAATGGAAATGATTAGACATTTTATAGAGACTAGAAAACCAGATATTCAAACTAAAGGAAAAAAAGAATTAAAATTTTATAATAGATTATCAGAACAGTTTAATGATTGGTTTGAAATGGTATTCTATGGAGTTAAACAAAAAGATGAAGGCAAATTTAAAATATTTGGATTAACTATTGATACAGCTAAATTTTTAGATTTTATTAGTAAATCTACTGCTTATAATATTTTATCATTAAACTTCAGAGCTGGTATATCAAATCCTTTAATTGGAGAAGTTTTAAATACTGGTGAGGCAATAGCTAAGCAACACATGGATCTTAAATCTTTTCATAAAGCTCATGCTTATTATTTTAAAAATCTTCCTGGAATGTTAGGAGATGTTGGTAAAAGAAAGCCATCAAATATAGTTAATTTGTTAAGTGAAAAGTTCAAAGTAGATCCTGATCAGATGAACAATAGATTCAGAGATGACACAAGATTGAAAGAATTAGCAAAGAGTAGTAGTTTGTTTTTTATGATGACATCTGGAGATACTTATTTAAATAATACTTTATTTCTAGGAATGTTAGATCATAAGATAGCTTATGATAAAGATGGGAATAAATTAGGATCTATGTTAGATCAATATTCTAAAGATAAACAAGGTAATTTAGTTCTTAATAAAGAAGTTAGTTTAGATAAATCTAATTGGAATGAAACTGATCAACTTAAATTTGGTAATAAAGTACAATATGTAATCGAAGGAGTTCAAGGTAACTATACACAACTTGGTAAGACTGCTGTACAACGATTTGCGTTAGGTAGAATGGCTATAATGTTTAGAAAGTTTGTAGTTCCTGGGATAGAGAAAAGATATGATAAAAAACAATTTACTCAAAGATTAGGTGACTATACTGAAGGATATTATAGAACTACTGGAAGATTTTTAGCTAATTTATATAAAGAATTTAAAACATATCAATTTCATGTATTAGGATTAGAATGGGATAAATTAGATCATATAGAAAAAGCCAATATTGTTAGAACTATATCAGAATTAGGATTTATGCTTACAGCTTTAGTTATAGGTGGAGCAATGACTAGAAAAGATAGAGATGATAGTGATGATTCATGGTTCTATAATTTCTCTGCATATCAATTATTGAGACTAAAGACAGAATTATTATTCTATACTAATCCTGCAGAAGCAATGCAGATATTAAGATCTCCAATGGCTACTATGTCTTTATTTGAAACTACTATGAAGATATTTCACCAAATGTTACATCCTACAGATAGATATACTGCTGGAGTTCCTGAATGGAAAGGACATCTTAAAATGGAAAAATTACTATATGATTTACTTCCAGTATTTAGAGCTAATTATCAACTTAGAGATATTAAAACTCAAGTTAGTTTTATGAAATAATATATAATATATCTTAAAATAGATAAGGGCTTACCTCAGTAATGAGATAGGCCCTTTCTATTTTTATCAACCTCTTAAATTGATATATTAATTTTTACATATTTCAGCAAGTTGTTCAAAATTATCTATTTTCTTGGGTTTATTATCAGTTACACAAATTTCAACTAATTCTTTAGAATTATCTTTGTTAAATCCAGATACTACTGGTCTAGATATCTTGCTATCATCTTTATTAATAATGACTTTTCTAGTTATACCTTTCTCTTCTTTATCAATTACAGATGCTATAACATCTCTAAGAATATGTTTAATTCTATCAATAGATGTATTTTTATGTTTCTTAATCTTAGCTACTAAATTAACAAGATCTATTTTAGATTCATATCCAGTAGGAATTAAACCGGTAATAATACTCTTTAAAATATTATCATCATTGAATGTAAATTCGAATATCTTTTCAAATCTACTAGGTCTATCTTTAATAAAACTTGGTAATCTATCAGTATCATTAACAGTAGCAATAATAATTAAATTATCTCTTTCTTTAGCACCACTTAAGAATGATAACATATTAGTATCATATCTATCAAATGTCTTTTCAAACTCATCAATAATAAGAATAATAGTTCTGTCTTTATCATCTTGTCTAATTCTATCTATTAATCCTGAATAATCAACTGCTTGAGTAACTAGTATTCCAATTGCATCATACTTATCACATACTTCATCTGCAATCTGTCCAGCTAGAAATGTCTTTCCAGTTCCTGGATCACCATTAAACATTACACCAAGCTTATTTCTCATATTTAGTAGAGATCTAGCTTTAGCTAATGACTCATCAAAAAACTCATTAAAGAAATTTCTACATTCTTTAAATATTCCAGTATTTAACCTAACGCCTTTTTTATAATCATTATTAATAGCAAATGAAATAACTGGTGGAGCAAATGGGCCATCAGTATTTCTTATTATTAAGTTGTACATTCCTTTTTCTAATCTATTAGTTATGTTTTCAGGATTAGCACCAACTAATTTAAATTCATTATTTTTAGTATCTATTTCAAACATTTTGTTTATTTGTTAAATTTGGAATATTATTAAAATAAAGCCCTAGGACGAATAAAAAACCCCAAGTGATACTCTAGTACCACTCAGGGGGAGATCGTTTAACTACGAGCTTAGAAATGGTCTTTAAATAGGTTTTTAAAACCAACTTACTATTTGACTCATTAAACCTAGACCAGAATTACCATTACACTTAATCTTATCTATTTCTTTTTCCTTTTCTAGTATCTCTTTTTGAGCTATAACTCTAGCATTCCTATCAAGAACACCACTCCAGATACGTTTGAAGATATTAGTAGAAGTTAAGTTTTTAACTGTCTTTTCAAGATCTTTAATACGGAGTTTTAAATCAATAATCTCTTTCTCACGTTTTTCAGCTTCTTGTTCATCAGTCTTATCTTCTTTAACTTTTTTAAGTTCTTCTTTTAAATTAGCTAACTTTTCAGTTATATCTCTGTTTTTCTTTTCATATTCTAACTTAACATCAAGACGATATTGTTCATACTTATCTTCTATACTTTTATTAACTCTTTTGTATTCAGAAGTAATAGAATCTACTTTATTAGTTAATTCTTTAATAGAATTATCTTTTTCATCAATTACTTTCTTATACTTCTTACCAACTAATTCTTCAACATCACCAAGATTACGAGTTTCAATAGATTCTACTATAAATTCTTTACTTGCATCACAATATCCACGATCTCTATTTCTACCAGTTACAACTTTAACTTCTTTTTGTCCTTCTTCAATCTTCTTTTCAAGATTCTTTTTATCAGCTTCTAATCCTCCAACTTGTTGTAAGAGAATTGCATTCTGTTTTTCTAAAGAAATTAATCTATCAACTGAAATCTCATTATTAGTGTTAACTACTTTTGTTTCCATTTGCTATATTTGTTAAATTTGTAATTAATAATTAATCATATAAATCATAATCTTCATCATCTTCATCTACTGGAATAGTTACTTCTTCTTTATATAAATGTTTATCAACATCTATATGTTCAGATATATTTTTAATAATAGTTTCAAAATCCGTAGGAACTATTAATTGTAAACGACTTTTAAGATCATCTATAATTCTATTTTTTATGACATATATTTCTCTAATTTTCAAAGATTCAAGAGTTTTTTTGTCTAATAATTCTTTTTCTACTGAAAGATTACAATAATTATCTACTCCCATCTTTTTCAGATCTTTACATATATCAATACACTTTGAAGAAAAATCTTCAATAGTAGTATAATTATCTTTATATTTATCAGATTCTCTTATAGCTTTAAGTTTATTATTAATTTGTGGTAAAATATAATCTCTTTCGAGAATAGTTACTAATCCATTTATTTGGTCTTTTGTCAAAAATTGTATTGTTTCCATCTTTTGGTAATTTAGTTTAACGTTATTATAATTTTTCTATTCCATTATTTTCATAGTAAGATCTAGTATGATTCCATTGATTAGTTTCGTAATGCCAACTAATCTCTGGTAATATAGATTCTATTTCATCTAATCCTTTAGATAACCATGATTCTTCTATATTAAATACTTTACATTCAGGAATATCTCCTTTTTGTAATCCTATTATATAAGTTTCATGTTTATATTCTCTAAACTCTGGATATTGATAATATATTGCTAACCAATAGAAAGCTAATTGTCTATAATATTTTAACTCTTCAAATGAATCATTAAATTTTCCAAGATTAACTGTAGTCTTAATATCTATTAATTTGATAATTTTGTTATTATAATCAACTATCATTCTATCTATCATAGACTTACAATCTATTCCTAAAAAATTAAAGAATATAACTTTTTCATTATATTCTTCTATATTATTCATTCTATCTTCATCTGTTAAATAGATTAATCTATTAGCAGCAATATGATCTTTAACACATTGTTCTAGATCATTTATTAACTTATGATCAGAGTATGTTAGTATATCTTTATATTCAGATCTTTTTTTTAAGTAGCTAATGTACTTGCTAAGTTGTTGTTTAAGCTCTCTTGCTTTTTCAATGATCTTTTCTTTAGGAAGTTTATCTGCTGTATAGTTGTTTTTATAAGCATAGATAAGTTTGTCTTCCATTTTTTTAGATCTGTAAGTAATATAGTCTTCACAGAACTTACGTTGGTTCTCGGATTTAGGTGTACTATAATCCAAGAATATATAGTTTTTATTAAATTCTTCATTTTCAAGTAGTTTCATATGTACCTTCTTACCAATTTCTAACCATCTCATTGGTAATTGTTCTATCTCTTTATCTAACATTTTCTTAAAATATAAAGGAGATATTTCAAACCATTTTAAAGATGATGAAGATACTCGTTTCTCATTAAAATATTCTTTCTCTGTCATTATATCTTAGACTGTATTAATTCTATACATTGATCTATCTGTTTTTGGTTCTTTGGTAAATATAGATCAAATTTGATATTATTATCAGTTAGATATTTTTTAAATAATTTCCATCTTAGTGGAAATTGATCATTAGGTCTACCTTTTGTTTCTATAATCCATTCATTACCTACAAAATCTGGAGTATAGGATATATATTTTATTTTATTTGTTCTTTTTGATAATAAATCTCCTCTTCTTTTATTAGGTTCATATGATAGATTATCAAAAGTAAATGGATTTACAATTATATATTTTCTTTTAGTATATTCAAATTGTAATCCTGATTCTACTAATTTCTTATAGCAGTATATTTCTAGTTTACTATCAAACAATATTCCATTATATTCTACTTTAGCAGAGTTAACCTTTTTAACTTTTTTCTTAGTTCTAGATTTAGAACTAACACCTTGTAATACTTTAACAACTTTTTGTAGGTGTTTCTCTTTCTTTGTCATTTAACAACTCTTTCATTAACTTCTTTCCTTCATCTAATCCAAATTGTTTGACATAATCTGATATATCTTTATAATTAGTATAAGGAATAAAGATAGTAGGAATAGTATATTTATTACTTAATTTATTACTACCTATCTTACCACCTTCATCGTTGTCATAGAATATAACTATTTTATTATATCTTTTCTTAATATTGTCTATAATACATTTAGGAATTAAATGATTTTCTCCATGTGGAGCAATTGCATTATATCCTATCTTATGTAGAACCATTACATCTTTTAATGACTTAGTAATAATTAATAGTTCACCTTGATATTCTAATTGTTCATAACCTTGAATATCGTATGAACTACAATTACTAATCCATTTATCTTTTTTAGCTGCTAATGGTTTATATATTTTATATTTGTTATATATCTGATAAGCATACCCTGGATTTACTCTATTATAGGCCCAAGGTTGAACGATCTCGTTAATCCAATACAATTCTATTGGAAACACATTAAAGTGTCTTAAATCGCTTCTTTCTAGACAATACTGATTCCAGTAGTTATCATCTATTTTACAGAAGTTTCTTCTACAAACTGATATAATAGTTGATATAGATTCATATTCTTCTTTAATAGATATTCCTTCTACGGAGTTAACTAGATTATTGTTTGTTAAATCATTAAGTATTTTTACTAATGATTCTCTGTATGATATATTAAATAATTCTTGTACAAACTGAACACAATTACCAGTTTTTCCAGTTGATAGATCTTTGTATAATAACGATCCGTATTTAGAACTTTTAAATATTCCAAATGATGGGTGATTATCTTCTCTAAATGGAGATTTCATTATTCGACCAATTCTGAAAGAATTGCTGATATAATATTTATATATATCATATTCTGTAATCTTTTCTAGTATACTATCTATAGATAGTTCTTCATCTGTTAATCTTGTATCATACATTCTTCATTTGTTAATACAGATATTATTCTCTTGTTTTGTATATCTCTTTTCTTATATTCTTCTAACTCTTTAGTTAGTTTCTCTACCTTTTTCTTTAGATTACGAGATTCCCCAGTTACAGTAGCTACTGTGCCTTGCATTTTTTTAAGTGTACTTTCATGTTCATTCTTTAGTTTCATTAATTCATTTTTACGTATTGATGAAACATGCCAAGTCAAACATTTTGTACATAAATATGCTTCTATTGGAATTACTCTCCTTTTAGATGTATTCTTAAGTTTTTCTATAAAATCTAAAGCGTATTGTTCGTTTATAAATGACGTCTTCTTGCACATAATCTGAAAAATAAAGGGCTATATTTCAAGCCCCGGAAGTATATGTTAATTAAATTTAGGATCTCTAATTAATAATTTATCTTCTATAACTTCATCAAATTTTATATTAGAAGATACATATTCTTGTTCTTTTTCATTTATATAATATTTAGATCCTTTAGGAATATAGAATCTAACTAGTACTCTATTTTCAGAATCATTAATATCAATATAACAAATCATACTAAGTAATCCTCTTGAACTAGTAAGATTAGAATATGCTTTATTTATATTAGTATAAGAATGATATCCTTCTTCTATAGTTCCTGTTATAGTAGACTTTTTTTCGTTATTAATCCATGTACTACCAAGTTTTATTTCCAAATTAATTTCTGGTTGAGTAGTGGTTGTGTTATATTCATAGTCTCTACTATTACTAATTATTTTACCTTTACTATTTTTTCTTACTATTTTATAACATACTATATCTTCTTCTGCTATCAAGGGTTTAGGTAAATTAAATTTAACTTCTACTGGAATATCTGTAATATTAAAACACATAACTTAAATTTTTAAGATTATAAAGATTCCCCTCCTTTCAGAGGGGAAATCTGAAGATATATATTGTTCTAATTTTAGAACGGACTTTCATTTGTTAATACTGGAGCTGTAAATCCTGCTTCAGCAAAAGGATTTGTTACAGATGGAATTGGATCTGAAACTGGTCTAGTCATCTTATCTATTGATAAGATCTTTATCTTAGATTTCTTAACTTCATCTCCAAGATAACCATTATTATCCATTCTTTCAACGAATCTAAATTTCCAATAATTTGGAAGACTTGTATAGTTACCAGAGTATACTACCTTAACTCTAAGATCTACTCCTATGTAACTATCGCCTAATATACTTATAATTTTTCTAGCGAATTCTTCAAATGTATTAGATTGAAATACAAATTTCTCCTTTGGAACAAAACACATACAAAGTTGTTTAATTCGAGACATTTGATTTAGTTCTTTTTCTGTAACCTTTTCAGGATCATTACCTCCTGGTTTCCATTGAGTCCAAACTAGTTTTTCACCGTTGGATCCTTTGAAATTGAAAGCAATGAATTCATTTGTTGCTTTTCCATATTCAACACTGTCAAGTTTTACATTTTCATGAATTCCGGTATCTATGAATTCGGCAGTTGTCGATTCGAATGGAAGATTGGCTGGTACATTATACATACTTATTTATTTTTAAGTATAGTATAATAACGCTTTTACAATATTTGGATAATTTGAAAATTCTGATAAGGCATTATTTCTACTAACGTGATTAGACATTTATTTATTATTTAATACAGTTCTTACATGTTCTAGGAACTTACTACAATCATTAGGGATTATATCCTGCTCATTTTCCACAAAAATTGGTGGACATTTAGCAGAATCTTTACCGTCAGTATTTAACTTAAGGTTATAATATTTCTTTTCATCTTTGATCCGTACATCAGTATACATTACAATGGTGAATTCTTTTTCAATCATTCCCTCCCATTCTTTACCTTTTACTTTTATACGTTTCTCAATAGCTCCTTCTTCTGTTTGAATCCATTCATAATGAGCAGTCAAGAATATATCTTTTGGATATTTCTTTATGATAAACATTAATTTACCAATCTCTTCATTATACATGTTCCAGATATCAAATCCTTTCTTAGTTTCACGAGCTGTCTTTAAGACTGAGTCCATGTATGAACTAAAACTATCAAAGACCACTTCAGTTATTTTGTCGTTTTTGGCATATTCGATTAATTTGTTGTAAGCGTCTTGCCATGAGTTTGGACAATAATAATGTTCAAACTTATTTATGAATGGTAATGGTTTACCTTCCATATTAATAAATCCACAAGTTTTAGGATTCATATTCACAAATGAATATGTCTTTCCTCTACCTGGAGATCCAACAATCATAAACTGATATGGTATCATTAGTCTTTATTTAAAAAGACTGTTAGTAGACCATGAACGAATCACCGTTTACTTCTACTGTATTTTGATGGGTTATAATTAACTAACAGTCTATATTGTTAATTAATTATCTGCATAACTTTAAACATTTCTTTACTTTCGAGCAGAATGATTCCTTCTTTGATGGTTTAATGAATATATCATTTACAATTACTTCATAAGTATCATCATCTATATCCACAAGATTCTTTCCATGTTTATGGAAAATATCAAATGTATCGAATCCGATTTTCACAAAGTTATTAAATATAGATACTTTTTCATCAATATCTATAAATTCACCATCAAAAAGAACTTCCTTCATATTTCTCCTAGCGGATTTATAATAAGGACAGTTTTTACATTCATCGCAAGGAAGATTATCATCTTTCTTATAAAGTTTCTTAACTAAGTCTTTTATCTTGTAATAGTCATATATTAAACTGTATGACTTACCACAAAATGAACACCAGTTTTTTCTTATCTTAATATCATTTTTTGTAAATACTAAGAAGTCTCCACATCTAATCGTATTAGCTGCAAAGAAGTTTACTCCTTTATATTTATTGATAACATCTAGTAGAGCACTGAGATAATCACCTTCACAATCATCCACTTCTACAACGAATTCTTTGGATGAATTTTTCTCTTGTTGTTCTTCCTTTTGTTGAGATTTCTGCTTGAAATAAATACATCCTTTTATATTGTTTGATTTCATATTTTTAGTTTTAACTTATTATTGGATTATATTCTTCAATTGAATTAAACTTTAAATTATTTATAAATGATAGTATTTTAGGTTCTCCCTCTCGACATTTAAGCCAATGCATGTAGATCATGTTGTCAACGGGCCAGTTGTTGACACCATAGCTGCGTATACCAAGTTTTTCAGGAGCATGTAATACTATTATATAATCAGATGCAAAAAACATAGCATCTGATCCAGCTAAGTCTCTTCTTTGAGGAAAGTGTAAAGATGGATTAGTTATTCTACCCATCTCTTCTATCTCTCTATTTAATTGACTTAATTGGATAATAGTAGTTTTGCCTATTTTCTTCTCTTCTATAAATAATCTCTGGAGGTTAACTAAAGTGCTTCTTTCGGATTCTACTCCTTCACTTTTAGTTAATAATACATGGTCGAAGTCTATGATTAACCATTTGTCCTTACCATACATCTCTCTGAACTTGTCAATTGTATTCTTAATTTCAGATACTGTACCTGGTGTATCTACATAATAGATAGGATAATTTCTGATTCTTTTACTTTCTTCTTCGACCTTTTTAAAATCTAAATCAGAGAGTGGCTCTGTTACAGTATATAGTTCCGATGTTGTTTTTTTAAGCTTATATGAAAGCTTACGTCCGATCTGTTTAAAACTTAACATTTCTAGACTGAAACTTAGTATTATAAAATTTATATCTGGATTTAAATCAAACAAATCTGATTCTAATGAATTTATAAATGCCGATTTCCCTGCTCCGGATATTCCAGCGATTGTATAAATTGTATTGACCTCTATACCACCCATTGCAGTATAGTTAAACTTTTTCCATTTTGTTTTTAATGATTTGATAGCTCCTTTACGTCTGTTATCTATGTATTCAATGGCTTCAGTTGTAGCATAAGATATATGTTTAAATGTAAGACTATTATTCGAGACTATTGCCATATCCTAAGTCCTCCGTATTTGATAGAGATTCTAGACCTTCATCCTTGATTCTCTGTTCGTAACACTTCCATTCTTCTGAGGATAGCCATTTTGGCAATCTTTTCATATAGCATAGTTTACCTTCTTTTCTTCGAATTGCTAGTTCAAATTGTAAACATTGTAATATGTTTAAATGTAAAGAATATTTACTACCTGTTATTTTGTTATAAATACGTCTACATCTATTTAAATCAGTTCTTAAATAATCTTTTGTCCCATCAGGTCTTATAACACTTGTCGGATATGTCTGTACAAATTCATCAAAGAAATCACCTTGTGCAAGTATTCTTACAAAAGATGGTTTAATTATGAATTTATTTAGATCATACTGATCCTCAAAATTATAATTGTCAATCAGTCCAGCTTTCACTAATCCAAGAATTAAACTTTTCAATTCTTCACTTGAATACAAATCAAGATAAGAACCTAATAATTCATAACTCTTTTCATAGATTAATTGAGCAATCAAAAATTGATCTACAGTTATTCTATTTTTTAACAAATAATTTACATCTACTTGTAATAACATGTTAGTTATGTATTAATGCTCAAATTGTAGATGTATTTGTAATATTTGGTTTTATGAGCGGTTATTAAACTTCTAGTAATCTATCAATTCCAATAGCAAATCCTATTCCATTATCGTATTTTCCTCCTCCACAGATTTGTTTCTGAGCTCCAAGAGATTCTACTTCTATTTCAAATCCTTTTCCTTCTTCGTAGTAGTCTAATCCTCTTGTTACACCTGTATTAATTTTATAATTAGATGTATATATTTTAACGGAATTCTCTGCTAATTGTTTGATAAAATTACTATAATTTTTACTAGGATTTAATATTTCTACACCTAGTTGAGTGAATTGTCTGTATCTACCTTTTTGAGGCTTTTCACCTCTAAAACACTCTCCAATATAAAATAACATTACATCTTTTTCATATTTGAATTGTGTAGTAGCTAACTTTTGACAGACAGCTGTGTATTCAGGAGCTAAACAGACATCTCTTTCTCCTCTGTCTTTAAAGTTAAACATTAGATTTTTATTATCTCCAATTTTATCTTTAAATGTCTCCTGATATTGGATTATTGGTATAAAAATTTCTTTAAAACCTTTCTTGATAAGGTACTTGGAAATTTTATTTAACAATTCTCTCTTTTTCATAGCTTTATTATTAAATAATATTCTTGTTCCCTTATATACAAAATCTTGTTTTATTTCCATTTTATATAAATTTGTATTTATTAATGTTTTTATATCCTATTAAAAACTTTTCTATAGAAAGTTTCTTTCTTCCTTCCATTTGAATAGATTTAATATTTATATATCCATCTATACAAGCAACTTTTAGATAAGTTTTGTTATCTGATATAAACGTACCAATAGTTTCATTAGTATTGGATTGTTGCATTTCTATATCATATAATTTAACTATTTTATTATTTAGTATAGTCCATGCTCCAGGATATGAGTTTAATCCTCTAATAAAATTATATATATTAGTTACTGTATTATTCCAATTAATTTTGGTGTTAGAGGAAGTTAATTTTGGTGCTAATTTATTAGATGAATTTTCATATTTATGATTAGGAGGATTTTCTATATAATCTAATGATTTAATTAATAAACTACTTCCTAAATTTCCTAATGTTTTTAATAAATCATTATAAGTAGATGAAAAAGGTAGACAAGTTTTTTCTTGTAATATTATTTGTCCTTTATCAATTTCATTATTAATAAAGAAAGTTGTAACTCCAGTTATAGTTTCACCATTTATTATACTCCAATTTATAGGAGCTGCTCCACGATAATCTGGAAGTAAAGAAGGATGTAAATTAATGGTTCCATATTTAGGAATACTCCATAATTTCTCTGGTAATTTTTTAAAAGATACTACTATTTGTAAATCTGGATTAAATTCTTTAATATGATTTATAAAATCTATATCTTCTAAATTATTTGGTTGTAATATAGGAATATTTAGATTTTTAGAATATTGTTTAATTTTAGATTTTCCAGGACTAGTAATAATACAAATAATATTATACTTTAAGTCTAACAATTTTTTTAATGATATTATTGAGAAATCATCCGTTCCTATAAATATAATATTAAATTTATTAGCTTCCATTTTATTTTTCTTATTTAGTAATAATTTTGTTATTCTTTCTGGTTGAATTTTTATTTTAGTACCTAATTGAAATTTACACATTAAATAGATTAAATACATTTCAAATTCTTTTGATCTCGCAATATTTACTCTTGCTGCTCCTATATATCTACCTATTTCTAATGCATATTTTTCTTTAATTTGTTTTAAATTTATATCTCTAACTATATCTACTAATAGAGATAATTCTGAATCTGTAAGTTCATATTCTTTTGGTTCATCTGATAGTACCATTCCTATGTACTCCATTATGACGTCTATGTTAAGATGTTTTGATATGATCATGTTTTGGAATATAATGTTCTTTTTTACATTTTTCACTACAATAATGTAATATTTTTTTCTTAGTTTTTACAAATATTGGAGTATTTAATATTACTTTACAGCATGTCGGATTATCACATACTATACAATTAAGTTTCTTCATTAAAATAATGTTAGTTGTTTCTCTTCTACTATGTCAATGATTTTATTACATTCATTAATATAATATTGATAATTTATATTATAATCTTTAATTGGTTTTTGTATAAATTTATTAAAGATAGTTATTAACCATCCTTTTTCTATATTTGATTCTCGTCCATCTTTATGAACTTTCATTAATGTTGAACCTAAATTAGATATATAATATCTTATATTTTTTTGTTGTTTGTCAATTTGTGGTTGTAAATCTTTGTTTGTATATCTAATTTCAGATGTCCATCCTTCTGTAGCTCTAAATCTCTTACAAAAGTCAAATATATTATTATGATTAATTATTGTATCTTTAATAGGAATTCCTTTTAAAAAATAATCTGATAGTGCAATTGGTACTATTTTCATAGACATATCTTTATGATATACTCTTTTTCCATTCATCATTGGAATTATTTCAAATGCACCTTTATATTTTGGTTTACCTTCAATTGTTCTTGCTATATAATTATTAACATCTCGGATAACCATTAGTTCATAGAAACTACTCTCTAATACTAGTCCTGTTAATCCTTGCCACCAATCCATTATACCTTGTACTTTTTCTATATCTTTCTTTTTATATCTTAATGTTAATCCATCTGTGTTAGCTTGTATCATTGTACAATCTATATAGTCTACTAACTCTTCGGCTAACATTGATAGTAATAATTGTCCATTAATTGTAATTTGCATAGTAAACGTTGGATCATAGAAAAATGAATATATATCATTAGATTTACCAAATACAGCAGTTAATGCTTGTTTTAATCCTCCATTTTTAGCTGATCCTTTAATAGTAAGTTTTCTCTCTTGATATAGTTTGTTATAAGTTGTTATAAAAGATTCACCTAAATGTTTTGGTTTAAATTTATTAACTATAGCAATATTTGGATAAAATGATGATACATCAATATCATGAATAACTTCATCTTCTTTTGGTTTATATATTCCAGGCTTTATACAGCCATGTAATCCACCTAATCCAAAATCATATTTAAATCCTTTATATATAACTGATTCTTCTAGAGATTTTCTAGTTTCAATTATATTTTTATTCCTATACTTTCCTAATAACTCATTAAATTCATTACTATAAAATTTGATATATGGAAGTATGCAATCATTAAGATTAATAGAACTTCTATAAGTTCTCATTCTCTTTAATTCCTTTATAGGAATATTCATTTCTTCACTAAGTAACTTAGCAAAGATTTCACTTCCAATTTTTGGTTCATTAGCATTTAACAGATCTATCCCATACTCTTTACTAAGTTGCTTTCGCATTTCTACTTCATCTATATTTAATTTATAGAATTCATAAGTAGCAATAACATCATTTAAATTATAATCTAATATTCGTTGAACTTCATCATTTGTTACCTCATGATTAAATTTAAATGGAGTATCGTCTATGTTATCAAGATTAATAGCAATCTCTACTGCCTTTAACGATGTTCTTTTAGATTTATTATCAAAATGATTAATTCTATATAAATCTAGTTGTGGAATTTTAACTTTCCAATATGGAATTTCACTAAATTCTGTATCTAAAACTATCTTAGTATGATGATAAATAGCTTCTGTTAAGTTGTCTGAATCTCTTTTAAGATGATCTTTATGTTCTAAAATGTAATGGATGATAGGATAGTCAAACTTTAAGTTATTGAATCCTATCAATCCACTGACTTCCTCCTCTAGGAAGTGTATGTATTCATCAAAATCATTTCTGCTCTTATGAATGACGAATTGTTTGGTAATTTGGGTATCTCTGTTTAAGAAAGTGCAGGAATGGAAATTAGAAAAACATTCTATATCATATATCCAAACACTTTTCATTTGTTTAACTTTACTTAACTTATTGTACGTTTAATATCCTCTTAAGTTCTACTGAAGAAAATATAAATTTTGAGTATATGAATGTATCAAATTTAATATCTCTACATTTTCCACATACTATGTATATATCTATTCCTCTTGGATAGTATTTTCCATAACATGTTGTTCTAGTACAGAATTCTATATAAACAATATCATAGATATATTTATCCTTTATCTGAATGATTAAGTTCATATTTTTCTCTTTGTAGTTTAATCTGCTCTTTTGTTCTATGTCTCTTATGAACTACTATCTTTTTAACTTTAGTTTTATTTCTAAGACCAAAGTCTTTGTCTCCCCATTTCTTTTTCTTTTCTTCTTTATTAGTAGTCCAAGGTGGATGTAATTCAGGGTAATTTCTTTTGTAAGTTACTATTTCTTCAATTTTCTTACTACCATCCTTCATCTTAGTTATTAGAACTCGTTTCTTGGGCTCTAAGGAGCTCACCATTGAACGATCTCCATTAAGTTGATGTATAGTATCACTTTTCATATATCGTTCAGCTACGGCTTTATAATAAGGCTTTACTGTTTTTAAGACAACCTTATCTTTATACATTTTATTGTATGCTTTAGTTATAGCTTTTCCTTTACTGGAAGCTTTAACTACAAACTTCTTTTCTTCATATATTTCTTTTCCAACTGCACTTGGAATATCTTTAATAAGAGTTACATTCCAGAAAGTTGACTTTTCTTGTATCCTACCTGGATGAGATCTTTTAGATTTATATCCATTTGAAGTTAAAATTCTTTTAGTTGAACTCTTTGGTGGAATATATTTTTCTCTAGGAGTATAAAATTGATTTCCTAAAGCTGGAGTTAATGAATTTCCAGCAACTGGTCTCATTCTTCTTTTACCTTCTTTTTTAGATATATATTCCCATTTATCTTTACCAGTATTTGGTGATCCAAGATAATTTGGGCCATTAGCTTCCCACCAAGGAACTCTAGCTATTTGTTTACCATCTTTAGTAGCTATATATACTAATCTTTTTGGAGATTTTTCTGGTTGTCTAATAAAATGTTTAAGCCTATCCTCTCTTCCTTTGATAGTCCATATTGGTTTCCATCCTTCTTTTATAGAAGTAAATCGTTTAGTATATTTATTAATATTATCTACTATAGTTAAAAATTTAGGAATAATTGGTTTTAATATATTTATTGATTTCCATATTATTTTTCCTTTTTTCTTTCCTTTTATAAATATATGATTTATAAATGTATTTTTTATATATAAATTAGATAATATTTTTAAATTAGGTCTTATTAAATCAAAATCTAATTTATACTTTGATTTTTCAGTTTTACTTTCATATACTGGCATATTGTCAATTTTTTCAGCTTTCTTAATCCGAATATATCCATTTTCTAGATAATTCTCCAGCCATTTTTGTACATGTTTATGATCATTATTATTTCCTACTATGTATTCTTTCCAAAATGGTTCTATTTCAAAATCAGTTGGTGCATAGAAAGGTCTAGTTTTACCTTCTTTAGTTCTAGTTATTGTAAGTTCTGCGAATTCATATTTAAATCCTTCAACAAACTCTTCTTTAGTAGGAATTCTATATTGATAACACCAATCTCCATAGTCTTTATATTTACACCATATCGCTATTGGATTCATATTTAAATTTTAACTTTTGATGTCTTAGTCTTCTATTATTGACTTTCTGCATCTTTTTTTCATTATTTGGTTGAGATCTACAAATTCTTCCATCTCCACTTCTAATAGGATTAATTAGAGTAGGTAATTGTCCTGGAAATCTTTTAGGTTCTCTTTTATTTTGTTTGTCTATTTTTGGTTTCATACGTTTGTATTCATGATTCATTCTCCACATTAACATTTCATAATGTCTATTATAATTCCTTTTTCTTTCTTCTTCTGTAAACGGATATGGATAGAACTCATGATCTGGTATTGGTCTATATTCTTCTATCATATCTGCCAGTTTATTTCTGTTAATCCCTGACTTGCAAGGATTTTATTAGTTTGACTGAAATGTTTACATCCAAAGAATCCATAAGTTGCTGAATATGGACTAGGATGAGCTGCTTTTAATACATAGTGTTTCTTTATATCTATTAGTTTTTCTTTTTCTTTTGCGTAATTACCCCATAATAAGAATACTATTCCTGATCTGTATCGAGATAATTGAGTAATAGTACCATTAGTTAGAGTCTGCCATCCTAATAATGATCCATGAGATTTTGATAATCCTTTTCTAACTGTTAATACTGAATTTAATAAAAGAACTCCTTGATCAGCCCATTGCTGTAAGCATCCGTGTTCTGGAATATCTATTCCAATATCTGAATCTAATTCTTGGAATATATTATGTAGTGATGGCGGAATATCCATTCCTTCTGAAACTGAGAAAGCTAATCCATGAGCTTCTCCTTCATTGATGTATGGATCTTGTCCTATTATAACTACTTTAGTACTTTCAAAGGAACAACTATTATAAGCGTTTAGAATATTTGATACTTCTGGATAGATTATATAGTTTTCTCTTTCTTCCTTTAATATTTTCATAGTTTTTTTAAAACTATCAGATATGAAATAACTTTTTAATATTTCATACCATCCATCTTCTATCTGAAGAATATCAACTTGTTTCATTTTATTCAGAGAATTTACTATTAATTGAACTACTGATTGGATCTTCTTCTCCTTTAAGTTCTTTACATCTTTTCCAATAATAATCTGAATTTAGATAAGGTTTAGCTAATTCTAATTCAGATAATCTAGTTTTATCTTCTACTACTTTACAAGTTGATTGTATACAAGTAGTTGGATCTTTTGGACATTGTTCACATATTTTATTCATCTTCTTCTAATTTTTCATTTTTGATAGCATCTTGAATTAGTTTACAGTTAAGTTTGATTTCCTCTTCTGTACATAATAAGTATAATAGACAATCTTTACATTTATCATTAAGGCAGTCTATTCCTGCTTTTATTCTTCTATTCATCTCAGCAATAACCAATGATGTTCCTATTGTCATTTGCTCGAGTTTAGTTTTTTTATGAATCTGTTTAAGATAGTCTAATGGCCATTCTCCTTTCGGAATATTTGCTTCGTTTGATAATAAACAATAATGTCCAAACATTAGAAGTTGTCCTTTAGTATACTTTGCATCAGTTTCTGGAGTGAATCCTAATTTTTTATGATTAAGTAATTCATCCATAACTAATCTTAATGCTTCATTTTCTTTTATAAGATCTAAGTATTTATTAATTATTTCTTCCATAATTTTAAGTTAAAAAGCCCCTAATTAAAGGGGCTTAGAATACAAAAGTTTATTTTTAATTCTCCACTGTATCTAAGAAATCACTCATTTCTTTAGTAATCTCAATAGAGATATTATTATCTTTATTAAATTTAGCTACTTTTTCTCTTATTAATCGAATATCTTTATCAAGTTGTCTTGTTGATTCAAGTATATCTTTTAGTTTAAGAAAAGCAACTTTTTCAGTTACTATTGGTTCATTTATTTTTCCTTCGGTAGTATCTATTCTGAGTAAATGAGATTTCTCTCTTTCTAACTCAGATAGAGTTTTGATATACCAAGCATTACAATTTTCTTCGTCCTTTGATTTTTTGAGATTTGTGGACATAATAGCTAAGTAGAGAATCTTTAACAAACTAGATTTCATCTCTTTATTTTTTCTTAGCTTTTCTATGTCAACTGGCCTGTTATTTCCAACTGTAATTGAATTATGTTTTTCAATTAATTTGTTGTCATAATCTATACTAAGAGTTTTTCTTCTATCTTCAAGAATATTCTTAAGGTCAGTAGCTTTTTGAAGATTTAATATTCTTTTCATTTGATTTATTTAGTAAATCTGGCCACTTTTTGATCTACATGAAATTAATAATCCCCAGATCATCATCTTAATACATACTTGGGAAAAATTTACTTCGCCTAAGTGTCTAGCATTTAGATTATATCTAGGGATTATATATTATTAAGCGTTTACATTAACGCTATAAATGACTTTATGCTTTTTATTGTTATTACAGAGTCTTCATTAAGATAAATCTTGTTTTGTTTTGCAATTGTTGAGTTTTTATCTCCAACTACATAACTATCAGGCTTTCCAATTGTACTTGGCCTAAAGATTGCCAAATATAAATCTACGGAATTATGTATTTTATATTTCTGACTGATAATTAACAAGTATTTCCTCACATAGTCTAACTGATCTAATGTACACATCCTTTTTAATTCTGATGTATCTGTACCTAAATAATTAGCTGTACTTGGAAGGAATCCTATTAAACCAGTTGCTCCACTATATGGATTAACTGCATCAGGATTTCCACCGCTTTCTGGTTTAAAGACTTTGTATAACCATTTTGATTGAATTCCTACTTCTTTACAAATTTCTCTAACTTTTAATCTACATTGTTTATCAAATTTGTCAGTCATTTTAAGTTTTCTTAAAGTAATTAGATCTTCATGATCATCTTTTTCTAAGATTGCTTGAGTTTTTATAAAGTTTTCCATCCCAATTTGCTCTTTTACTATTCTATTTTGTAATTCAATTGGTAAATTTGGAGCAAAGATTAACTGAGATAAAAATAGTAGAAATACTATTAAATAGTTTTTCATACAATGAAATTTCGTTAATACTATGACACTTTAGAAATAGTGTCGATTATAGTTTACGTAATTTCCCTTGATATGGTTACCTTTTGATTTCTAAACTAGGTTTTGTCACTTCAGTTGCTACATCTTGATTATAGCTTTTCATATTGTCGTTTTGATTAACAACGTTACAGGAATGCCCCGTGAAGGCAGTGACTTATTCCCATCAGCTGACCGAAGTCAGCTTAATTTGTGATTGACTCTATTGCAGTCCCTACGATTGCAATAGTAAAAATTTAGCCCTTTCGAACTTATCAATAATTGATTCATTCATCAGAGAATTGTATAAATTTCGTATGTATTCTATTTTTTTAGCTTTTATTCGATAACAAACTGGTTTCTTCTTGATTTTTTCTTTCTGATTTATGATGAAACCTATTGTTTCGCAATTAGAGTTCTCAGGCAGTAATAAACTATTCTTTTTAACTAGTATTTCTAGTTTAGGTTCTCTTCTTATTTTGAGAAATTCACTATATAACCAATTAATTACATTTCCTGCATTACTATGAATTATATATTCTAAGTATGATTTATATACTGGAACATACAAATTATCTCCCTGTCTGAATTTTGACAATCGTTCAGGAATTTGAGTAATACATAATTCACTTACATGTATAGATTTATAAGATGAATACCAATATTTTCTTAGAATTACTACTCCATTATTTCTTACAAAGATGAATTTGACCTCAGGAAATAATACTTTTATCATTTCCTTAAGTTTTCTTCTTCGAAGTTTATTTAATTTAAATATTGATTCCATGATTTGATTTATCTTCTTCTTCTCATGTTTTACCAAGTTTATTTAAAGCGTGATACAAATAGATATTTTTCTGTATCATATTACCAATCCTCAGCAATACCTTCGTCTTTGTTTTTGGATATAGTAATACTTTATCTTCAGGAATATCATAAAGAGTATAATTTTTCATATAATATTCTTCTGTATGAAAATTATATTCTTCATAATATGTATTAGTTTCTTCTCCTTGAATGACATACGAATTGCAACTACTATGATTAGAAATAGCATATGTTATATGCTTATTATAATCATTTTCACTACTAATATACGTAGTCTTTTCTTCCTTGCCCAAGGATACTGCAAAAGTTAAAGCAAGAAAGAGGATTATGTTTTTCAATTTCATTTTTGATTAGAAATTAAATTAATAAATTAATAAGTTCTTTCATTGTTAAGTACTCATTATTAAATAGAAATGATAAAGTATAATACAAATATAATTGACAAATTGCTAGAAATATAAACATGAAGAATCCTCTAATTATAGCTATTTTCCAATCTATTTTGTTATCTACATACAGAGCTTTTAAGTATAATCCTGCTGCAAAAAACATTATTACTATACTTATCCATTTAATTAGAGTATCATTTCGTATTCTCTTAACTATAAAATTACTACTTCCAAGTCCATATTTTTCAAGAATTACTTCCTTGGTTGAAGGAAGATACTCTTTTGTTATGGCTGGTTTTTCAACTGCTTTTTTTATAAAGTCAGCTTTCATTTTATTAATGTCTATTGTTGATTTAAGACATTCTTCTAACAAATTACCTGCTTTTAGTTCATATGGCCCTATATTCTTTGCAGTAACATTGATATTTACTGTAGAAGTAGAGTCTTTGCTAATTTTTACTTTTTCCTTAGTGGAATAAGCATATGAACTAAAGATAATTGCAGAAGCTATTGCTAATACTATATATATAATTTTTTTCATTTTACTGATTTTAAAGGACAATTTTTTGGAAATTGTAATGGATCAGAACATAATCTAGTACTACTTATTGGTTTAGTAATATATGGATAATTACATGCATAGTCATTACATATCGTTAATATACGTGTAATCCATAATCCTTTTTTAGAATTTATGCAACTTAATCTATGTGCACATTGTAACGGAGTATTTATTATTTTCATTTTTGATTAATCGATTTGATAAATAAGAAAGTAGAGTAAGTTTCTGTCTCTGAACCATACTACGCAGTAACTTGTCGGACATCTTGACCTGATTCGGCAACTTACTCTACAGTTTATTATTAACCTTTATTTTTTAAAACAATGGTTTACCGGCATTAGCTTTTTCAACAATCCTTTCTAGGTAATTTACGACTTTGAGATTTACTTCAGATACCTTTTTGGCATAACTATGTTCAATTTCAGTCAGTCTCATGTATTCTTTTAAAGCATCTTCCCAATTATAGAAGTATGTTTTTGATCTTACTTCTGGATCTAATGGAATGCAAATATTTGGATCTTTGTTAATAATTACATATCCAGGCTTCGATCTTGCGTCAGTTTCATAGACAAAATTATCATCAACACGGAATCCTTTTACAGATTCCATTGCTTTTAATTCTTTTCTGTCCATTCTTTGCAACTCTTTGTCTTCGTCTACTACAAAATATGTATTTATTTTATAGATCATACCTCCATTTTTACTGAGATTTAGGTAGAAATCAGCAAGAAATCCTTTGAATCTTTTTTCACTTGAATCATCTTTTACTTTTTCTTTTACTCTTTTGTCGTCTTTTTCATCAGTTAATAGAGATACTCCGTCTCCAGAAGCTTGACATCCGTTTTGATTGGAATCATCACAACTTGGCTTTTTGTCATCAAATCTGTGTAAGAAATCTACTTTTTTCATCTTTTTTAATTTTGATTAATAAAAATTCTGTTTCTGATTGGATTGATTATATTTTCATACATCCAAATAGCTATTTTAAGCAATGGATGATTTATTACTTTATCATCTGATTCGTAGATATCAAATTCTTTTATCCACATAGGTTTGTTAGAAATTGAATATCCATTTGATACTTTATTTAAATTTTTAATCAGTTTAGGATCTTTTACTACTTCGTAGTATAGTTCACATCTCTGAACTGCTATATTGTAGTCTGTATAGTCTTTATAAATCTTTAACCATACATTAGCAAATGGTGACCTTGTACTTCCCCATTCTCCTTTTCTACAGCCTTTTTTACCATTTATAGACCATACATCTTTATATGGCTTTAAGAAGATATAGTTTCCAGTGTCTTTTACTGTAGAAAAATTCTTGAACTTTTGATATGTCAATTTAATTCCTCCAACTCCAGGATCTTTAACTGCAACTCCTGGTGGAACTACTTCTGGTGCTTTTATGTCTAGTAATATATATTTGGCCATTATTATATTTTTGTTAGTGGATTATTAAAAAAGATAAGTAGTAAAATATTACCATAACATAGACTTACCTAAGTTTACCTATACTATGAATATAGTTTAGCGCAAAGTACAAGTTTGTTCTAATCTGATATATTTGAATAATACTTTACTACTCACTATATTTCATGCTTTGCACTTTGTTTTACTTCCCTCTGCTTGGGAATCTTCTTATGTTTTTACTTTCTGCTCTAATCCTCCTCAATTTAGACTCACTTCAGCTGCAATAGCACCAAATTTACAGTTTGGTTATGATTCTCCACCTATTTTGATTTATTAGAACATACTCACTTTTTCGCACTTTTGTTATGCTTATATTATTCTCGAATGAATTTTCATTTTGCTCGCTGTACTACTTCTGTTTTCATACTAAAGCATAAGGACTAGTTTAATGCGCTAACCCTCGCCTTTAATATTTAGAATAAACTTTTATAAAGCCTATATTATAAATTAGCTACTTCTGAGGTGTGTACCATTACTTCACTTCTAAGAATCAGTGCCATATTGGCTTACTTTCGTCATTACTGACCAGGTAAGATTCAGAATTTACTATTTTATTTTATAGAATCTAAATATTAAATCCAATTTAATTATAAATCCAAAGCTACTATCTGTTTTATTGGTTCTCTTACAACAATTGGAGCTTCAAATTAAAATCCTTATTTATTAAGGCAGATTCAAATGACTAAAGTCATCTTATTATACTAGTCTCATGTAATTTGGACTTAAGGACATCGTATAACTCTAACATCATTTCATTATTATTTTATCTGCTAAGCAGATGAGATACTTTGACCTCTAATAACTTTCTATCAACCTTCACTTATTGGATTATATTTATCCATAATACTTGAACTTCTTTCAGGTTCCCTAAGTTTTTATGCAGAAGGATGACTGTTCTTATTAGTACTGACCTAAAGGTCTAATGTCGATCGCAGATCATCTGATTATAGACTCGTATTTTATAAGTTAAAGTAGATGGGCTGGTCTTATTTAGGAACCAGTCGATCCTTACCATACAAGCTCTTCGAAAGAGGAATTACTAGTACAGTCTACCGAGGCATTTTCCATCACTCCTATCCGGTAGTTTTCTTCACAACCTTAGTAAAGCATAGTTTCAGGAATTTCACCTTATCGTTGCCGTTATGTTGGATATAGAAGATAATTTTAAAGACTTAGTAGAAACTTGGAGCTGTAAGTCTTATAGCTTACAAAGAATCACCCGACTCTTAATTAGTATAAGATAGCTAATCAAATACTCAAGACCGACTGGCTCTACGTATTATAGTTGATCAGACTGAAATATACTAAGACTCCAAGTTTACTTTACCTTTAGACTTATACTACTTACGTAATTTTCATACAAATCTTTAAATTATATGTTATAGTAATTGAACCTCGAATTCGTAATTATAAGTTCGCTACAAACCATCTATAATGCTTTACAGTGCGCATTTTGAGCCTTGCTCATAGTTACACTTCCACTATGTTATCATTGTGATCATACTTAAACTGTTTATTCCAGATAAGTATTCTAGACACAGGTATATCTAATTTTTCAATAAAACTATTGATAATATTTTTTATTTCTTCTTCATCACTAATTTTCATGCGTTCGGCTTGTTCAAAGTCTATTCTGACTAATAAATAAGGTTCTTCTTTATCTTTTAGTGACTTTCGAATAATACATTCTTTAATGAATGGTATGTTTTTTAGAATATCTTCTATTCTTCTTGATTGAATAGTATAGTTGTTTGTTCTAGATATAAAATAGATATTTCCATCTTTATCTTTTATTCCTAAATCATTTAGACTATCGGTTAAGTAATGAATAACATTATCTATTATATAAATACCAATGATTTCTTTTCCAACTGATTCAATTTTATGTTCAGATGGATGAGAATATGTAGCTATTCCGCAAGTTTCTACAGTACCATAAGTTACTGTGTATGGAAACTTAATCTTCTTTAAGATCTTCTCTATATGTAATGGTAAAGAAGAATTAAGAATTATTAATTTCTTTATATCTGGAAAAATTCTATGTAATCTATTATTTATAACTAATTCCTTAATCACAAATAAAGATTTATAAGATCTTATGGATATAACTACTTTTAGTTTTTCTTTAAAAGTAATATGATCTTCAGTAATTTCTTTATACAACTGCATAAATTGATGTGCACTTAAAATAATGATTGGCATCTTATGAGATTGTACATAAAAATGAAAGTTATAGTTAATTTCAGTAAATGGTGCTATTCTATTAGGAATTATTATTATTGTATTACTAATTAATGGAAGTAACATCCCTAATATATAGTTATACGAAAATTGAGGATATGCAGGATACTCAGTTTTTGATTCGAATATCTCTTTATTTTTTAGTTCTCTTAACAAAACGAGGATCTTATTGAATGATATCTTTACTTCTTTTAACACATTAGGAGTATAAATGATAACATTATCTCCTTTTCCTCCGAATGTTGCATTCCTGATAGAATGTCTTAGAACTTCATTTATATGTATACTTTTAGTACTAAGTGGTTCAATAATAGATTCAATATCTAAAATAACTCCTAAAAATAGTCTATTAAGTTCTTTTCTTCCATTGTCTTGGTTTCTATCTGTTATTAGAATATCGGCTGATAATAGACAATGTAATGCTTCTTCAATTTCTGTTAGTGGCGATATTATTATTAAAGTATTGTTACTTAGAATTGTAGCAAGAAATACAGTAATCCATTCAATAGAGTTATTAGCATAAAGAGCTATTCTCAGTTTTTTATCTTCACAGTGAACATGTCTATATATCCAAGGAGTATTGAAACTTTTTGATAGTTCAATGACATTTCTAAATAAATCAATATATTTTATTGATTTAGTATCGTGAATAATAGCAATATCATTCCAAAAAGATTTAATTGCTATTACTATGTATCTTAATAGTTCTTCCATTATAATTTAGATTTTTCAAATTCATAAATTACTTGAAAATTTTCTTTAGTCTCGGAACTTATTGATCCAAGTAGTCTTTCGACTTTATAAGTTTCACAGCTTGATGCTATAGTTATAATATATCTCTTAGCATGATCATTCTTCTCTGTAATATTAGAGATAATAATAGCCATTGTTGATTGTCCAGATTCAGTTGTATCTTTGATTACAAACTCTGAATTGGGATGTTCATCTATGAACTCTTCTATTCCTTCTTGACAGCTTTTCATCTTTGATTGTTTATTAAGCTTTCCGATGGTTTTTCCTTCAACAACAAAGTTGAAAAGCCATAGTTTGAACATATGATCTAATAGCTCTTGACTATTTTTGGATGTTGTTATCATGGTTATTTATGTTTTGGTTCATCTAATAATGTATACAAATATCTATTAATATCTAAATCATTTCCAAATACATCTTTTTGATTTGATAATATTGGACTAATTTGATCTAGTGGATATAATGATCCTTCTAAAATATTATATATATTATCATGATATTCTGATAAAAATAGTATATAATATCTTATAGGCCCAACTGGATTACCATATATGTCTTTATCTCTTTCAAGTTCTAGACGAATAAAACCTTGTTGCATCTCTCTTCTAGAGAATGCCCAATATTTCCAGTCTTCTTCATACCCGACAAATTTCTTATTTTGAAATAATGGTCGTAGTCTGTTTTTTATTTGTATACTTATTTCTAACTGTCTTTCAATATTTTCGTCTATTTGTTCTTTGTAGTATTTTTTAGTAAATAATCTTACTGGAATTCGATTAGCAAGATCTTTAGTTCCTTCGAGTTGAATTTTATTCAATTTTAGAGCAATAATAATCTTTGAAAGATAAATTATTTCTTCTATTACAGTTCTTTCTCGTTCCATTTCTTTATTAATTAGTGGTTAATAAAAAAGATAGAGGACGACGTCAAGCGTCAAACCATCTGATACAGCTGGCTGTCCTCTATCATCAACTAATAAACTTTACGTTTATTTATTCTTGTTTTCTAATAATTCTAAAGCTTTTCTTTGTTTCGCTTCTTTTTCATCAGCTTTTCGTTTAAGCATGTCTGCTTCAAAAGCTTTAGCTTCTTCAGTTTCATTGAAAGTTTTCATTTTTCTAATAACTGAAACAATATGATTCATTATTTCAGATCTTGGAGTATTATCCCACTTACGATTCTTACTTAAGTAATTATCAATAAGTATATCCATTCTTTCAATAAAAGTTAATTTAGATTCAGTATCAAGAATTATTTCTGATATTAACTTGTTTACTACTTTCTTATCTTTCTCTTTTTCAATGAGAAGACATTTAGCAATAATACTATCACTATTCTGATTTGAAGTATTCACAGTAGCAAAAGCTTCCTTTTTTTTCAATTTTGCTTGTTCGGCAGCTAAATCTACTTTTGATTGATCCTGTACAGTTTCCTGTTGGTTTGAGTTCGCAGAATCTTCTACCTTTTCTGAGTTCCCAAGGTTTGTCTGGGACTGTTTCCCAGATAAAGCTTCCCCCAACTCAACATCTTTTTTCATGCCCGCTGCATCGGAAGCATTGACTATAACTTCCTTTAAAGTACCAGCAGGTTTCTCTGGTACATTCTTCTCCGGAGTGGATGTAGTAGGCTTTTCCTTCAATCCAGATTCTTTTGCAGACTGCTCCGCTGATTGGGAGCCTTTTACTTCCCCCAACTTAGAAGTAGAATTTACAGAGTTCCCATCCTTTTTCTGTACTACACCAGCACTCTGTATAGTTTTGTTTGATACGTCTCCAGCTGGTAGTGGTATTACAGAATTCGAGGCAGGCTTGTCTATCATATTCGTATCTTTCACACCATCCACAGGTTGTTTCCCATCTTTCTTCTTTTGTTGTTCTGAGGTCTTCTTCCCAGGATTGTTGGCGTTTTTTGGTTCACCACCTTTCTTCTCTGATGAGTCGTCGGCCTTTTGTGTACCAGAGGACTCTTTTCCTTTTAAAGGGCTTGTTCCAATTCCGAGCTCTTGCTCTTTATCTTTGATATATTTATCTCGGAATGTAAGCCACCAATCAAATACTTTCTTATTGTCCCAATCTTTACATTCTTTGAAGTTACGTAAATGTTGTTGACTTAAACCACAAGCAATCATTGTTTTAGTATGAGATTTTCCATCTACTGCTGATTTGAGATCTACTTCTTCAGTATCACTCATCATTAATTTAAGATAAGCAATAAAATCTCCTAAACTTTCACATTCAGTAGCTTCTTTCCATATTACAGGAAATTCAGTTTTAATATCAACTGGTTTTGGTAGTGGAACATGTTTAGATGTTTCAGCTGGTTTATCATCTTCTTTTTTTACTTCGTCAACGATAACAGCATCAGAAATAATACTATCACCAGATATTTCATTCCAAAGCTCTATAGCATCAAACTTCTTATTTTCTTTTTTTAACTGATGTTTATATTTCTTTAGAATCTTATTAGTAGTATCATATCCATATTTGTCATGAGCATCGACAGCCTGTTTAACCTCTTCTCTGATTTTCTTTTCTGTTTCACTCATTTCTTTTTCTTTCTCAGCAAGTTTAATAGCTTCTTCTTCAGCTTTAGCTACGATTTCTTCCTTTTTAGTAGGATCAGTAGCAGCAGCCGGTGGTGGAGTTACTATAGGAGTAGTAGCAACTGTAGGTTCAGGAATAATTTTATCTTTTCCTAGAAATTCGGAAGCAATTGCTGCCCATACTCCATTAATTTTAGCTTCGTCCTTCTTATGTTCATAATCAGTAACTAATTGAATTCCTTCAATAAAATACTTACGAGTTATTATGATTTTCTTTTCTCCTAAGTTTTGATCTTTTAACATTGCAAGACACTTTGTTTTAAGATCAGCTAAGTTACCTCCTTTGAACGGATCAACTTTTATAGGCGTTAAAGATTCTCCTGTGAATATAAACTTTTTGGAGTCAGTTGTAAGAAACTTTGCTTCTGTTTCGCTAATAGCTTCCCATTGAATCTCACTAGATTTAATCTTTAATTCCTTGGCAACTTCAGATAATATTTCATCCTCTAGTTCTACATTAATCTTCTGAAATTCAATTATTTTATTTCTGGTTCCAATTGAAATATATCCAGGCTTACCTTTTTTTATTGTAGATTTAATATCTTTGACTGCTTGTTTAATAACATCGACTTTTGTTTTTATTATTTCTCTGGAGTTATTCAGGAAATTAACCCAGTTAACTAGGACTAAGTCTTTTAATTCTCTTCTTTCAAGATTAAGTTTAACTCCTTTACAAATAGGTAGAAGTTCAAACATAAATTTTTCTTCAATTACCTCTCTTGGAAATCCAATTTTACTAAGTCCAAACTTTTCAGCTAAGTCGATAGAAAGATTTAATGCGTCTTCCTCTTTACCTTCTTTGATAAGAATTGTAGCTACTTCATTAATTTTCTCCATACTATCAGCCAGAGGAATTAGTTTTTGAAGTTCAATTGAAAATTCTGCTGGAGTTCCAAAGATAACTTTTCTCTCATATCCTTGAAAATATTTATTTTTTTCTTTCTTCTCAGCAGAATCTTTTCTTGCTGGAATTTTTAGCTTACCATCTTTAGTATAGTCAGCCATCTTAACATTTTTATTAGCTTCAAAGTCAATTTCAGCTTGAAGAGCATCTGCAGATGGAGTATATAATCCAAATGACATTCTCATTAATGCAACTTTAAAATCTGATAATTCTTGAAGATATCCAAGTTGAATTTTAGCATTTTCTACAATTTTTTTATCTGTATGTAAAGCTTGTTTTTCGTAAAAATCAACTAAATCTGATAAATGTTTAGGATCTGTATTTACAGCATTTATTAAAATGTTACGATCTATATCTTGAACTTCTTTTAATATTTGTGATGGCATTTTTCCTGCCACTCGTAATGCAATACTCATATTTTTGATTTTATTTTGTTTGATAAGACAAATAATAATTTATACAATTAATAAAATCAATCACAAATTTGTTTAGAAGGCAACGTAACTAGGGAATTACGTTTGTTCAATTTAAAGTAATATCAACTAAAATATTTAAGTTGTATCGCTTATTTATTATTTGAAACTGTGGTGTAAAGTTGTTCTTTATACACCAATAACACCACATTTTAATATCTTTATTACTCATTTTAATGTTTTCTAGAGTAAAGCTTACCGTTCTTGTACTTACGAGCTTTTACTTTATCTTTTAAAAATGGAGCTTCTAATTTAAGTTTAATACTCCACTTAGGACATTTTCTTAATTCTATTCCAAACTGTATAATTTTGGTATTAGTAGAATTATATTGTTTTCTAGCTATTCTTTTAGTTTGAGCAATAGCTGATTCAAAACTAGTAGCAGTGATATTCTCAATAGAAAACTTAGAAGGTATTTCAGAAATCTTATTTCCTTTTCTTCTAACTTCTATGAATATTCTTTCGTGTCCATCTGATCCTATTCCTACAATAAAATTATCTTTAGTTTGATAATTTCTTTTAGGTTTAGGATCTTCAATATCTTTTTTCTTAGTAATTAGTGGTTTTTTCATAATTAGTAAATTAATATTGATCAGCAAGACTCCATATCATACATCCAGCTATAAAGGTAATTATAAAGAATAAAACCTGAATTAGTCCAATCCAATCCCATAACCAAAAATAATATTCTTTACCCCATATACCTCGAAATACTTGGAGCGTTTCTTTAGCTTCTTCTCCTTGTTCTTGCTTAGTTATTTGTTCAATAGCAGTATTATATTGAAATGATGTTATATCCATTCCTGCAATTTCATGTAGTCTTAGTTGTAGACTTTTAATAGCCTCAAAATTCTTATCGAAGCTATTATTTGCAGTTTGTAAATATAACGCATTATATTTTCCTTGAAGTCCTGAATTTTCAAGGTTAGTTACAAATTTATCTATTCCTTCTAGTTTTTTTGGAATAGTAGATGCTTTATCTGCTAAATCCCAGTAAGAAGAATACTCTTTTTCATATTTATAATTACTAATAATTCCATTATAAGTATCAAGTCCTAACATAAAAAGACTTATGAATGTTATAATAATTCCAGTTATTTTCATTTTGATTTATTTTTTGATTATTGCTTACTAAGGCATCAGCTTTCCATATCTTGATTTAATTAATTTTATAAGATAAGGAGACCGGATATGAGATGTTTAATAAAATCAAACAGATCATCCGACCTCCCTTACCACTTCCACTAATTAAAAAATGAGGTTTAGTATCTTATCCGAGCAAAGCTCGTTTTAGTAAATTAGTGAAGTGCCCTCATCTAGTGGCCGATGATCATCATTTTCAAAATCAAAGTCTATGAGATCATCTGGAAGTTTATCTGTTGATAATTCTTTGATTTGTTCAACTTCCTTGTCAATATCAGATTGTACTTCATCTGTAAATTCATTTTGAAGTACTTTTCTGAGTTCTCTACGATTCTTTTTATTTTTTGGTGACATAGTGGTTAGGTGTTAAAAGTTAAATTATTGATATTTTAGCTCCTAAATTTTCAAGTTCAGTCTTCATTGACTCAGCTTCTTCTTTAGAAGTATTTTCTTTTAGTTTAACCGGAATGTTTGACTCAATTAAAGCTTTAGCTTCCATAAGAGTCAAAGTAGACATATTTTTATAAGCTTTTACAACTGCTAATTTTTGACCTCCAACTTCTTGTAAAAGTACAGTAAATGTAGATTTTACTTCAACTGTTTCAGTAGCTTTTTCTACTAAAATCGGCTCAGGAGCTTTATATCCATAGACATTTATAAGCTCGTTAGATAATTCAATGACTTCTTCCTTTGATAGATCATTGATGGCTTTTGCTATTTCTTTTGGTGTCATTGTAAATTATTTATGAAGGTTTGTAAATAAGTTTTGTAAAGGACTTTGTAATATGTGTAAAATATTACCTAGAGCTTTTTTCTTTTCAGTTGATATAGGAGTTTTGAAATAACCCCATTCAGCAGTTAAGAATATATCTGGAAATACAGATTTGTATTCTGATATTGTTTTGTCAAGATCCCAGTAATTATCTGTAACTATTAAAGTTACTGGTTTTTTATCGTCTATTAGTTGACCAATTAATTTAATTTTTTCTTCTTTCATAATTAGTGGTTTATATTAAAATTTAAATCCAAATCCAATTTTAGTACTCCATAATATTATATCTTCATCCATAGTTACATAGAATCTTTTAGTTATCTCAACTAATATTGAAACTCCATAACTATTCTTCCAATGTTGATGATTTACAGTATTATAGGAGTAGAATATAGATGCTATTAATCCGTCTCTTTTACTGCATGGATCTTCTTTGAAGTAATATCCTAACCCAATTTGATATTGAGTTAGAATAACTTTAGAATATGTAAAGTCATCTTTATTATAATACCAAGGTTTACCAATAGAATATGATGTGTTGATATCAATATTCTTAGTAACTAGATCAATTCTAGGGCCTCCAGTTATAATACAAGGATCAAATTGTAATCCTGTATAAACTGATTGAGAATTACATTTTGATGGTACAAATAGACATGTAATTACTATTAATAGTAATACAGTCCATGCAATTAGTGGTTTTTTCATAATTTTACAGATTAGAAATTTTATCCCAGTAGTCGAATCCTTCTGGGGAATTAATCCAGTTAAAAGCATGGCTTATAAACTCGCTCCAATTTTTAGAGTTTTCAAATCTTTCTTTATACTTCATCCTCTTGTAATTCATTTCCATTATATTTAGATTTGGAAGTATAGTCCATTTAGGATTTCTTAGATTTTTTATAAACTTAGTTTTGATTTTAAGTTTTTTGAGTTTCTTCTCAAATTCTGGTTTAAAAATAATAGTTTTTGACATATTGTTATAATTTAGTGGTTTAGTTAAAATATAATTTTTCATTACATAAAGTAGACTAGTATCAGTCTTCAGAATATAATGGAAACGATTTTCTTTTTAAAGCCTATTTTTCCTATCTATGCTTCGCTATCCCCAACAGCTTCTCACTTCTGTTGTATCAGTTTATATAGCAGTGAGACTATACTTATCTGATATGGTTCCATTTTTATTCTTGTTGGTGCAAGCTTTCACTCTGCATTTTATACAATGACGCTTGGCGACTTTGTATAATCCGACTTGTGACGGTCATTACTGTTGATACATTTTCATTTGGCATGTGATATATCTTTCATAGTTGCATTATATTGTTGAAATTAATATTTTACTCTTTTTGGAGATCCTTTCTTTTTTATGATAATCTCGTATTCTTGTATAGTATGAAAATCATCGTTATCTTCTTCATCATCTTCATCCGGTTCAAAAAAATGAGTTACTAGACATCCTTTATCTTTACCTAGAGATTTTATTACTCCTTTTTTATCTGAGAATGGTTCTCTATCTAATGAGTAAGATATAGCTTCGGCTAAATCTTTTTCAGTCGGAAAAGCATTTTTGTTTATTTTTGGCATATTGTTAGTTTTAAGGATAATAAACTGTATCAATTGGAATTGTATCTCTAAAGATTTCAAATGTATCTTGATTACAGTTATAAGTATGATATATATTGTATTCGTAGTAAATCTTTCCAGAAGTTGTTTTTGAAGGTGGTTTAGCTGGAATGTCATATATAATTATTACTGAAGTTGTTGTGAACATTCCGAGTATTATAATGAATAATAATATATTATATAAGTTTTTATGTAATTTCTTTTTTAATTTCATAGTTGTGGATTATTAGTGGTTTAAATAAATCAAGGACTCCTCAGCATCAATTGTTACACTGACACTAATTTTTTCAAGACTCTATGCCAAGAGAGTCCTTGACTTTGTTTTATTCGACTGCTGCTCCAGGTTCATCGGAGTTGTCGTCTTCAATTACGATGTTTCTTTTAGCTCTGTCAACTTCACCAGCTAACAGAACTTCAGCTGTTCCATTTTCTTCTTCAAAATCGAATACGAAAATTTGAACGAATTTACGTTCAACCGGCTTTTTAGTAACTGGATTAATCAGATTGTTTCCTTTGGCATCTTTCATTGTATATTTAAATGGAGTTTTCTCAGATTTGAGTTCTCCACAGAAATATATTGCGGTGTCTTTAAGGACTATATCACCAGTACTTTCAACTGTGTAGTTGTTAGGTTCTGTTAATGCTTCTCTGATACTGTCAAAGATTAATGCTCTTTGTCCACTATCCCAGATGTTGAAGATCTTTCTTTTTCCTTCTTCAACTTTTGCAGTTTTATTTTTTAGTAATAAACTAACTTGGAAGAATTCACCAGGTTGTCCATTAGCTCCAGGTTTAGCAGCAACTTGAGGCTTTGTAGCATCAGTATGTTTTGGATTGGTTCTGCTTTTTAATACTTTTACAATAAAATCTTTGTTTGTCATTTTGTCAATTTTAAGAGGTTTATAAATTGTTATTTATATATATCGTGGACTGTGATAATAAAAATGAGAGTAGCTTTTCTAAAAAATGGACTTCTCCTTTCGTTAGATCTCATCATTTTAAGTAATGTCAGCTACTCTCAAATTTGTTACTTCTGAGAGGCTAAAATTGGATATAAATGAACTTCTTTAGCTTCTCTTTTGAATATTTTTTCGAAATACTTCATGTGTGGTACATAGTCTTCGTTTGCATTAATTCTTTTATGGCTTTCAATGTTGCCATTTCTAATTAGCATGTCATATGCAAGAACTTTGTCAGTACATGTATGATTTGGAATGATGCATGATAAATTGTGTCTCATAATTTTAATTATTAGACATTAGAAATGATTTATCTGGATGATCTTGGTTATGAGGATTATTCCAGAGTTCTATATAGAACATTTTTGTAATTATGTTCTTCATAGTAAATGGTTCTTCTTTGTTTAATCTGCAGTTGATTGCAAATGGTATTTCTACAAATGAAGTTCTGTTTAGTGGAATTAAATCTTTCATATAGTTAGTTTTAGTGGATTACAAAGTAATACTACTCTGTACATCACTGCAGAGAGTAGTTTGTTACTAAGAAGGCTACCACATGTCGCCCCAACATCTGATTGAGGTAGCATTCTGCATAATCACTAAGATTAATGGCATCTAGTGTATCATAAACCTATCTTTAGCTGTCTTGTTTTCAGGCTGCACTGATATTGATAGGATTTTGTCTGGTTTTAGAAGTGATTACATTCCAATTTATTTCAATTTTTAATCTGTCAATTGGGATTTTGATTGTTGTTTGAAACTTTGGAATATATTTGTCTAATTCTGTTAATATATCACAGAGATCTAAATATAATAATAGATGTGATTCTTCTGTAACTATTACAGGAATTGGCAGTTCTTGTTTGTTACCAATACAATGCAATGTTATATGTATTCTTTTTTTTCTTTTTATTTCTAACATTGAACTATATTGTTTAACTGTTACTTGATAGTGGTTCATATGTTGAATGTATTGATTTCTTATTAAGAATCAGATAGATGACGAGCAGTCAAATTCTAGGCTTTTGTTCTATCTGATTTAAAGATCAAGAGTTATCAGAACTTGATCTAATACAATCCTCTCCTGGATTGCTATGACATTTGTTCATCTGGAACTTTGAATGCGTTCCAATTTTCGTTTGAAACTTCTTCGATTAGGTAACGTTCGTTAGCCCAATCAGTTGATAGTTCGACTGCTTCTTTTACAGTCTTTGATTTCTGTAATTCAGTGCAGTGTTCATTGATGATTTCTTCTTTTGATGCCATTTTTAGTCTTTTTGCAAAGTCTTTTAATAACTTTTTAGCTAAGTTAGCTGGCATCATAGCTATTTCTTCTGTTCTGTTTGAAGATGTGAAATCTAATGTTACATTTTTCATGATATATATAATTAGTGGTTTGAAAGCTATTAATGTTGTGATCTTTGATAGAAAATATGATGTAGAGAGTAATCATCATTCTGTTTACAGTTACATGGTCATGATGAATCTACTAAGCTGACCAACTTAGTTAATTACTCTCTACTATAAGGAAAAGGCTTGCTCTTGTTACAGAGCAAACCCTAACCAGTATTTCTCATATTCACCAACCTTGCCTACGTGTTCATAGCTGATGCTCTGACCTTTCAACGTGAGCATGGTGGCCAATGGCATATCACTAGCATTGCCAATGATGCCACTTACTTTGTTTTCTAACGTTACGAAGCATAATCCCTTGTAATAACGAAACGAAGAGATCTTACTTAAACCTGCGCTAGCAGGATTTACATTATTAGTTGCCATAATCTTGAAATTTTAGTGTAACATTTGAACCGGAGTACT